>Ga0228669_1000057_pt1 | contig 80453 bp, 67 predicted proteins | sample 84DmetaG_FD_182700 | JGI IMG/M metagenome (GOLD analysis project Ga0228669, IMG submission 182700) | Seawater microbial communities from Monterey Bay, California, United States - 84D | ecosystem: Environmental > Aquatic > Marine > Coastal | place: USA: California | collected 2016-10-11 | reverse complement strand
ACAACCCCGTGTAATTGACTCGGTCAAAATGGTTCTATTCACTTGTATCTCTCGATACGCGCTGTCATTCTTATTTATTCTGTTTTCAATGAACGTAAACTAAATTACCCAAAATTTAAACTCTTTGAGCGCTTAGCGGATGCAAATATAAAACCCTTTTCTGTTCTAACAACAACTTTTCTAAACGTTTTTTTGTTTTTTTTCTTAATCCTTTGGTAACGGGGTCTTTATCTCTTTCCAAAGTGTGTAAAGACGATCCAAATCGTACGACAATGCCGTAGGATCTAACTCAATTAATCCATCTCCATAGGCGCGCTGTAATATGTCTTCGATCAAAAAGTCTTCATAATTTTTTTCAGGGTTGTACGTATCCTTTAGTGATAGTTTGAAAAAGGAAGCCGTAGTTTGATAAATCATCGCCTTCCAACCGTTTCTTAATTCCTTAATTAGTTGATGTGTTGTTGCCCCCGTTTGCCTATGGACTAATTTAATCAAAATACGCCCTTGTGATCGAGACAGCTTTTTTAGCTCTTCCTCAAATTCATCGTAAATGAATTTTTCAACTCTTTTAATGTAAATCTTCTTCTGACGTTTATTTTTTATGTCCTCAAGCCGCATGCTCAAGGTATCCAAACGATCCGCTGCTAATTTGGCGTAAGGATACACCCGCAGCGTTCGATTCCTCAAGATAACATACTCTCTGAGTTCTTTCATGCTCCTAAAGCGAAGGGGCTGAAACAAGACTACCTCTTTCAATCGAATCCCGGAATTGGGAATCGAGTCGGTTTCGAATTTGTACAGTATTTCATCCAACTCACCCAAATCCTCTTGCTCCTGAGCCAAAAGGGCCAAGGGAAGCATAAGAACTGAAATAAGAAGTTTGCGAATCATCATCGTATGTTTTCAATAAGAATTACAAAAACTGTTCCTCTTTAAAATTACATTTAAATAAAAATCAGCGCACAAAACTACAAAGTTATTTAAGCCGAGGACTTTTCTTTAGGATTATTCTTACTTTTGAAACTCGTTTAAAATTTTAACCTTCATTTATGAGTTTATTAGATAAGAAAGCAATTGGATTTTTAGAACACTATCTAAATAATGCGTCACCTACTGGCTACGAAAGTAGTGGGCAAAAAATCTGGATGGAATACCTAAAACCCTATGTAGATACATTCATCACGGACACGTATGGTACAGCCGTAGGAGTGATCAATCCTGATGCTGAATTTAAAGTTGTAATTGAAGGACATTCTGATGAGATTTCTTGGTACGTCAATTACATCACAGACGATGGATTGATCTATGTCATTCGAAACGGAGGAAGTGACCATCAAATTGCACCCTCAAAGTGGGTCAACATTCACACCAAAAAAGGGATTGTTAAAGGAGTCTTTGGATGGCCTGCCATTCATACCCGAAAAAACGGAAAAGAAGAAATTCCAAAATTGGATAATATTTTTATTGATGTAGGTGCAAAAGACAAAAAGGGAGTTGAAAAATTGGGAGTTCATGTAGGTTGTGTTATTACCTATCCCGATACGTTCCAGATATTGAATAAAGATAAGTTTGTTTGTCGCGCAATCGACAATCGGGCTGGTGGTTTTATGATTGCTCAAGTAGCACGTCTTTTAAAAGAGAATAAAAAAACATTGCCTTTCGGTTTGTACATAACCAATTCAGTACAAGAAGAAGTGGGGCTACGAGGAGCTGAAATGATCACCCAAACCATTCAACCTGACGTTGCTATTGTAACCGATGTATGCCACGATACTACCACACCCATGATTAACAAAAAGCAAGAAGGTCACACAAAAATCGGAGCGGGTCCAGTTGTTTCCTATGCTCCTGCGGTACACAATTTATTGCGTGAACATATTTTAGAAACTGCCGAGGCCCAGAAAATACCCTTCCAACGTTTAGCTTCCTCACGTTTTACCGGAACCGATACCGATGCTTTTGCTTACAGTAATGGAGGAGTTGCTTCTGCATTAATTTCATTGCCCTTGCGGTACATGCACACCACCGTTGAAATGGTTCACCGAGATGATGTAGAAAACGTAATCCGACTCATTTACGAAAGTCTTTTAACTATCGATCCCAAAAAAGGGTTTAGCTATTTTGACTAAGCAACAATTTATTGATTCGCTTTACAACGGCGGGACCTTCATAGACAAATCCTGTGTAAAGCTGAACCAGCGAAGCCCCTGCATTTAGCTTATCAACTGCGTCTTCGGCAGAGTGAATCCCTCCCACTCCAATAATGGGAAAGGCTTTTTTGCTTTGGTCTGCCAAATATCGGATGACTTCTGTACTTCTTTCTCCAAGAGGTTTTCCACTCAGTCCACCCGCTTCGGATTTGTTTCCAGATTGTAACCCTTCTCGATTTAGCGTCGTATTGGTTGCAATTACGCCATCAATCTTGGTAGCAACCACAATCTCAATAATATCGTCCAATTGGGAATGAGTTAGGTCGGGTGCGATTTTTAATAAGATCGGCTTAGGGCTACTTTTTTTATGATTCAGTGAGTTGAGTGTTGAAAGTAAATGGGTTAAAGGTTCCTTGTCTTGCAGTGCTCTCAAATTAGGAGTATTGGGCGAACTTACATTGACCACAAAGTAATCTACATAGTCAAATAAGGATTGAAAGCAATACACATAGTCGTCAACTGCATTTTCATTGGGGGTAACTTTATTTTTCCCAATATTGCCTCCGATAAGAATGTTTTTATTTTTCCTTAATCGCTTTACTGCTTCATCTACCCCATCATTATTGAAGCCCATTCGGTTGATAATGGCCGCATCTTCTTTAAGTCGAAAAAGTCTTTTTTTAGGATTTCCCTCTTGTCCTTTGGGGGTAAGTGTTCCAATCTCGATAAACCCAAAACCAAAATTTGACAATTCTTTGAAGAGAACCGCATTTTTATCAAAACCAGCAGCCAAACCTACAGGATTTGGAAACTTTAATCCAAACACTTCGCGTTCCAAGTTGGGATGATTTACTTGGTACAAAGCTCTTATCAAAAAAGAAACTCCAGGAAGGTAAGAAACCCACTTTATGATCGAAAAAGTAAAGTAATGTACCTTCTCAGGATCAAAGAGAAACAACAAGGGTTGTACTAGTTTCTTGTACATGCTAAAAAAATATCCCGCCTTTTGGAGCGGGATGATGATTTACTTTTTTGCTGGTGGTGTATTCAACTTTGAACTCATCTCTAATGAAATCGCAGAGCGTTCAATTTTGAGTTTTCCAGCTAAGGTTTCCACTATGCAAGTATTGTCTTTATCGTTCAATTCCATGATTTTCCCATGGATTCCGCTTTTAGTGATCACACGATCTCCTTTTTTCATGTCACGCATAAATTGTTTCTCTTTTTTTTGTCTACGCTGTTGTGGCAAAATGATAAAAAAGAAAAATACGACAAGCATTAAGAGTAAAAACGGTAATTGACCTGAAAGACCTTCTGACATGATTTGTGGGTTTAGTTTTGTTGGCGTGCTCTGGCTTGAGCTTCTCTTTGTTGTTGTTTTACTGGGTCGGGAGTAACGTTAGATTTGATTCGTAACATTTCTCTTCCTGTAGAGGTGTTCGCTGACAATGTCACCGATTTCTGTTGTACACCGGGTTTGTTACTAGAGTCAAAACTTACCATAATGGAACCCGTCTCTCCAGGTGCAATCGGTTTGTTTTTAGGATATTCTGGAACAGTACATCCACAACTTCCGCGAGCATCAACGATAATAAGATCTGCATCACCCGTATTGGTGAATCCAAAAGAGGTAGTTACTTTTTCACCCTCTTTAATGACCCCAAAGTCATGGGATGTTTTGTCGAAAGTCATAACGGGAGTTCCTGAAGTTTTTGCAGAAGAAGTTTGAACCGAAGTTGCCTTAGCTGCAGGAGTAGCCGCAGTGTTAGAACTGGTTACTTTTTTCGCTGCACCCTCCTGACAACCTGTGAAAATAACAAAGGTAAATGCCAAGGTGAATATCAAAGCTTTTTTCATAATTACGAATATTTTAGTGATTTTCAAAAGTAACAAAAAAACTTGTTACAACAAGCCTCTGCCGCTTTTGTTCAATCGATTTTCTTGTTCAAATTCTTTCACTAATTTATCTAAAACACCATTTACAAAATTATTGCTGTTGGGTGTAGAATAATCTTTGGCAATTTCAAGGTATTCGTTCAATGTAACTTTGGAAGGAATGCTAGGGAAAAACAATAATTCGGTAATCGCAATCTTCAAAATAACACGATCCAGCAATGCAATACGATCCGCGTCCCAATTGGGTGTTTTACCTTCCAATTCTAGTTGTAATTTTTCGTCATTAGCGATTACTTTTTCAAGTAGTTCACGACCAAACAAAACATCTTCTTCACTTTTAAAATATTCAGGGAAAGGAAGAGATCCCATTTGATCTGACTTTAATTGTTTTAAAGTTTTGGATAAAAAAGTATTTACCAGAGGTAAATCGTCAATCCAAGTAAGATGTTGGTCTTCAAGAAAATCGTACAGATAATCGGATGCAGCAATATCATTTTTAAAACACTTCGCAAACCATTTAATATCTTCTTCCCAAGTAGGATCAGGAATTTTTTGGTATTCAGCAAACGTCTTATTAGTAGTAATACGGTCAAGAAGTTCCTTTAGAAAAACAAACTCTAAATCCCATCGGATGGCTTTTTTTGATTTTAATTTTTTTTCTAAAACAGGATGTTTTTGAATCATCAACAAAACCTTGTTTTGAGAAAGGTGTTTAAGGTGTTTGAATTTAACTTCTTCAGAACCCAGTTCTTTGTATGTCTTTAACTGATCCACGTTGAAATCCATCAAGGATTTTATCAATCCGAGTAAAGAAACATAGAGGTCGTAGGACTGGGAAACACTGGCTTCGAAAAACTTCATTTCGTCTTCGAATTTACTGTTTTCTCGATGAGAAAAGGAATACGCAGATTGCATTACTTTAATGCGAATATGACGTCTTGTGAGCATGTTTCAGAACTTTATTGCTGTAAAACTAATTTAATAAACTGAATCTAGGGTGGAACTATTTAAAAAGTTTCGAAAAGCATTTCTTAATAAGCGTTGGCATTTGATTACATTTGTCGTGTCGCTTTATGAAAGAACTTCGCTACTTAAATAAATACTTTAAAAAATACCGCACCAAACTACTTTTGGGTTTCCTGATCACAGTAGTAGCACGTATTTTTTCACTGGTAACACCCCGCTTAATTGGAAATTCCCTAACAGCCGTTGAAAATTATCTTCAATCGGATCAGAGTGATTTTTCAGCCATCAAAGAAATTCTTTTAATCAATATTTTGATTATTGTTGGCACAGCTTTAGTCTCTGGATTTTTAACTTTTTTGATGCGGCAAACCATAATAAATGTGTCTCGCTACATAGAATTTGACTTAAAGAATGAAGTCTTTTGGCATTACCAACGGTTGACCCAGCGTTTTTACAAAAACAATCGTACGGGCGACTTGATGAATCGTATTAGTGAAGATGTTGGGAAAGTAAGAATGTACGTTGGACCTGCCTTTATGTACAGCATCAACACCATTTCTTTATTTATTATTGTAATCTCTTACATGATCAGTATTGCACCGGAATTAACACTTTACACAGTGCTCCCTTTACCCATTTTATCAATTACGATCTACAAATTGAGTAGAATCATAAACCAAAAAAGTACTCTGGTACAAGAAATGCTATCCAAAATGTCCTCTTTTGCACAAGAAAGTTTTAGTGGAATTGCAGTTATCAAATCTTACAATCTCCAAATGCAGTCTGCTTCAGACTTCAATTCGCTGGCCACTGAGAGCTACAATAAAAATATGGATTTAGTCAAAGTTCAAGCTTGGTTTTTTCCACTGATGATTTTATTGATTGGCTGTAGTAACCTCATTGTGATTTTTGTAGGGGGAAATCAATACATCCAAGGAACTTTAGAAATTGGTGTATTAGCCGAGTTTATTATCTATGTAAATATGTTAACCTGGCCTGTTGCAGTAGTAGGATGGATCACTTCTATCGTACAACAAGCAGAAGCCTCACAAAAACGAATCAATGCCTTTTTGAAAGAACAACCTGAAATCGAATCTGGGAAAGGGGTTGACCAAAAGATTGTTGGCAATTTGGAGTTTAAAAATGTTAGCTTAAAGTACCCAGAAACAGGAATCAACGCTTTAAACAAAGTGAATTTGAGTATTCCCAAAGGAAGTACTTTAGGTATTATTGGAAATATTGGTTCTGGTAAATCTACACTACTTGACACCCTTTTAAGACTTTACGATCCAACAGAGGGAACCATAACTTTAGACGGTCGTGATTTAAAAGAATACCGACTGGATGAATTGAGAAGTGCAATAGGCTATGTTCCTCAAAATGCTTTTCTATTCTCTGAAAGTATCGAAGATAATATTCGTTTTGGTAATCCAGATGCTACTGACGAAGCCATTCAAAATATCGCAAAAAAAGCGGTTGTTCACAACAACATCGTCAAATTTAAAGAAGGTTACAAAACCCTATTAGGAGAACGTGGGGTTACCCTCTCAGGAGGACAAATACAACGAGTTTCCATAGCGAGAGCTTTAATTAAGGACCCGCAAATTTTATTATTTGATGATTGCCTTTCAGCTGTAGATACAGATACAGAAGAAGAGATTTTAAAACACCTCAAATCGCTTACTAAAAACAAAACCACTCTCATAGTCAGTCATCGAATTTCCTCACTAAAACACGCCGATCAAATCGTTGTTTTCAAAAATGGCAAAATTGTTCAACAAGGCCAACATGCTGATTTGATTGAAGTTAAAGGTTATTACAGGGAATTATTTGAGATTCAAAAGGCCAATAGCTCCAAATAATTGGTATTGTTTAGTTTTTTTAATAAAATTGTTAGATAATTAAAGAATTACTTAGACAAAATGAGGGATCACGAAGATGATAATATTGAAGAAATTTACTCTAAAATTCTTCGAGCCGGAAGAAGAACTTATTTCTTTGATGTAAGAGAAACTAAAGCTAGTGACTATTATTTGACCATCACGGAAAGCAAAAAGTTTACTAACGAGGACGGCTCTTACTATTACAAAAAACACAAAATCTACCTTTACAAAGAAGATTTTGAAAACTTTACCAATTACCTTCAGGATTCCATTTCATTTATTTTTGAAAATAGAGGTCAAGAAGTGATTAGCGAAAGACATCAAAAAGATTATTCGCCAAACAATATCAACTCAGAATCGCACTAAAAAACTTTTTAGTAGAGGCTTCAGATAAAAAAAGACCCATTTAATTTTTTTTATTGGTAATATTTTGAAACTTTAGAAGTTCAAAACAAACTGGTAAATGAAAAAAATATTTTCCCTATTGGGACTGTTGCTTTGCAATTCCCTCTTTAGTCAAGTCACCTTAGACTATTATTTAGACTCTGATCACCCTTACAATAAAAACATTCCGCAACCTAAAGAACTCCTTGGTTTTGAGGTAGGCACCTGGCATGTATCGCATGACAAGTTAGTCAACTACATGTACCGACTGGCTGAAAGTTCGGATAGGATTCATATTGAAAATAGAGGACGCACCTACGAAGATAGACCCATCTTATTGCTTACCATTACAAGCCCTGAGAATTATCAGCGTATTGATGACATACAAAAAAACCATATGGCACTTACCGAACCGGGTGCAGATCAAATTGAAATTGAAAGCCAGCCTTTGGTTGTTTATCAAGGATTTTCTATCCACGGCAACGAACCTAGCGGTGCCAACGCAGGATTGTTACTTGCATACCACCTTGCAGCTAGCGAAGCCCCTGAGACCCTTAAAATGTTGGATGAATTGGTTATTCTGTTCGATCCAAGTTTTAATCCTGACGGGCTCCAACGCTTTTCCTATTGGGCAAATACCAATAAAAATCAGACTCTTACCGCTGATCCAAACGACAGAGAATACCACGAAGTATGGCCCGGAGGAAGAACCAATCATTACTGGTTTGATATGAATCGGGATTGGCTGCCAGCACAGCTGCCCGAGTCTCAAGCGAGAATCAAAACTTTTACGAAATGGCTCCCCAATATTTTGACCGACCATCACGAAATGGGTACCAATGCTACTTTTTTCTTTCAACCCGGGATTCCCTCTCGTGTCAATCCTCTCACTCCCAAAATGAATCAAAAATTAACTCAAAAAATTGGTTCCTTCCATGTAGAAGCTTTTGACAAACTAGGATCACTGTATTATTCAGAAGAAGATTACGATGATTTTTATTATGGAAAAGGTTCAACTTATCCAGATGTCAATGGAAGTATCGGAATTCTTTTTGAACAAGCGAGTTCCAGAGGACATATTCAGGAAAGCGACAACGGACTACTCACGTTTCCTTTTACAATTAGGAATCAGTTAACTGCTGGATTTTCCACTCTAAAAGCTGCAATTTCTATGCGCTTGGAGTTATTAAATTATTTTAAAAACTTCTATGCCAATGTCCGAAGTACTGCCTCCAAAAACAAACAAAAAGCAATCGTTTACAGTAGTGGTAAGGATGCTGCAACGAACTTCCACTTTTCCAAAATGCTACAACGACACAAGATTAAAATCCATCAACTCAATGGAACTCTAGTTCGGAATGGAAAGAAATACAACCCGCAAAATAGTTTGGTCATTCCTCTGGAACAAAAAAAACATCAACTTATTCAAGCCATGTTTACCAAACAGTCTAAATTTGGAGATAGTTTATTTTACGATGTCTCTGCTTGGACCCTACCCTATGCTTTTAATATCGATCACAGCATAGAAAATAGCACGTCCTTGATAGGGGAAGAAATTACTTCAATTTCACCCCCAGAAGGTAACGTGGTTTCAAAAGCTAAGTATGCCTATCTGTTTGAACCCCACCACTATTACACTCCAAAGCTTCTCAACCATCTTCAGCAAAATAACATCCGAGTAAAAGTAGGCCTGACACCTTTTACTCTGAATGGGAAACCCTATGACTATGGTACCTTTATGATTCCAGTAAAAAATCAAGAGGTATCAGAAGAAGAGCTTTACACACTCCTCCAAGAGGGTGCAAAGGCTAGCCACATTACCGTTTTAAGTTCCGACACAGGATATGCAGAAGGTATTGACTTGGGTTCCCGTAAATTTACTGGTGTAAAAAAACCTGAAATCGCCCTTTTGATTGGCGACGGTGTTCGAAGCTACGATGCAGGCGAAATTTGGCATCTTCTCGATACTCGACATCAAATTGCAATCACTAAAATTGATACGCGAGATTTGGGCCGAACTGACCTAAGCCGTTACACTCACTTTATTATCCCGAGCTATTCTGGAAGCCAACTCAATACACATATTAAACAACTAAAAGAATTTGTTCAAGAAGGAGGAACCCTTATCGGGTATCGATACACAAGTCGTTGGTTAAAGGAAAATGATTTTATCGAATTGGAATTTGTAGAGAATAAACTTGTGGCCGAAAACATTAGCTTTGAAAACAAGGATAAATTTTCAGGAGCACAACTAACAAGTGGCGCGATTTTCAAAACCAACATTGACCGAAGTCACCCGATTAATTTCGGTTTTCAAAACACAAGCTTGCCTGTTTTCAGGAATACTAACCTGTTTATCAAACCCAATAAACAAAGCTTTAATAATCCCATTCAATACACGAATAGCCCCCTAATGAGTGGCTATGTTTCCGAGGAAAATCTGGAATTGTTAAAAAACACAGTTCCCTTTCAAATACAATCTATGGGGAAAGGAAAGGTTATTGTTTTAACAGACAACACCAATTTTAGAGCCTTTTGGTACGGAACCAACAGAATCCTCACCAATGCGCTTTACCTTTCGGATAAAATGTAAGCTACAAAATCTGCTGCCCGTTTGGCAGTTCCGTTTCAGGAGCCAAAAGAATGACATCATCGGCGTCTTTGGCTCCTAAGACGAGACACTGGCTTTTGTAATGTGCAATTTTTTTAGTCCCAAGGTTTACCACGGCAATAACTTGCTTGCCTACCAATTCCTCTTTTTTGTAACGTTTGGTGATCTGAGCCGAAGAATTTAAAATACCCAACGGACCAAAATCAATTTGAAGCTGATAAGCGGGTTTTATCGCTTCGGGGAAGTCATCGGCTTTAACTACCGTTCCTACTCGAAAATCCAACTCCTCAAAAGTGGTAAAATCAATCATGTATGTGTTTTGATTCGTGTAAAAATACTACTTTTAAATTCAGTATTTAAAATCAATTTTATGGCATTGACAGAATCCTACATGCTCCCTTTAAAAACTCAAGCTCCTCCATTTTCATTGAGCAATGTGACTTCGAATAGAAAAGAATCATTAAATGAACTCAAAGGAAAAAAGGGAACTCTCATCGTTTTTATGTGCAATCATTGCCCCTATGTAATTCATTTGATGGATGCTCTGATTTCATCGGCTAAGGAGCTTTCAATTGAAGGGATCAATACGATAGCCATTTCCAGCAATAGTTTGTTGAGTCATCCTCAAGATGGACCCACACACATGAAAAAACTTGCTGAGGAAAAAAACTTTCCTTTTCCCTATTTGTTTGATGAGACTCAGGAGGTAGCACATGCCTACAAAGCTGCATGTACTCCAGATTTTTATCTTTTTGATGCAGATCTAAATCTTTATTATCGAGGACGTTATGACGACTCCAGACCCGGTAACGAACAACCCCTAACGGGAAAAGATTTACATGATGCTACACAAGCCATGCTCAATCAACAAGACAGCCCTGCAATGCAGTATCCCAGTATGGGATGTAACATAAAATGGTTGGAAGGAAATAGTCCCGAAGAACGTTCCTAAAAATCAACCAGTTCCACATCGAAAATAAGAGTTGCATCGGGAGGAATAACTCCTCCAGCGCCTTGGGAACCGTAAGCAAGATTACTCGGAATTACGAGTCGGGCGCCAGCACCTTTGCTTAAGAGCATGATTCCTTCATCCCAGCCTGGTATTACCTGTCCGATACCCACCGCAAATTCAATAGGTTGATCTCTTTGATAGGAAGAGTCAAAAACGGTTCCATCTACTAAAGTCCCTTTGTAATGTACAGAAACTTTAGCCCCTTTTTCTGGAGTAGCTCCGTTTCCTTCCTTAGTGATTTGATAATACAATCCGCTGGCAGTTTTTTCCATGCCATCGGTTAATGAACCCAATGCTTTTTTAGCAGCTGCCTCCGCAGCTTTTTTTCGTTCTTCACCACTGGAATTAAATGTTTCAAATGCCTTCAATGCATCCCATTGCAAGGCTTCTTCTCCATGACGCTCTATGGTTAGTGAGTCTATGGAATCCCCTTGTGCTACTTGATCTACAATAGCTTGACCTTCAACTACGTATCCAAATACAGTATGCTTGCCGTCAAGCCAAGCGGTGGGCCCGTGAGTAATAAAAAATTGGCTTCCGTTGGTTGCTGGTCCAGCATTGGCCATAGAAAGTGTTCCAGCCTTATCATGCTTTAGTTCAGGATGAAATTCATCATCAAACTGATATCCAGGTCCGCCGGCACCGGTTCCCTGTGGACATCCGCCTTGGATCATAAAATCTGGAATTACACGATGAAAAGTCAGACCATTGTAGTACGGTTCTCCCGCAGTTTTATGATCATTTTTCTGATTTCCTTCTGCTAAACTCACAAAGTTCCCCACTGTACCTGGTGTTTCTTTGTAAGTAAGTTGTAATAAAATCGACCCTTTTGTTGTTTCAAATTTTGCGTAAATACCTTCCATAGAACTGAATTAAGTGGCAAAGATAACAATCCCGATCAGACCAAAAAGTTTAATTGGCAATTTCACTCATGAACTTGATCCGGTAGAGACGAAGTTCTTCCTCTTCATAATCTCCTTCAAATTCTTCCTGAGCTGCAGCGATGGAATCAGACTCAGCTTCTATGAAATAATCATACAAATCTTCCATCTGATCTTCATCAAATAAATCTTCCAAATAATAATCTATGTTCAGTTTCGTCCCTGCAAAAACAATAGTTTCAATTTCTGAAATTAGTTTATTCATTTCCATCCCTTTGGCATCTGCAATGTCTTCAAAAGGTAATTTCCGATCAATGCTCTGAATTAAGAAAAGCTTTAGTGAGGAATTAGTCCCGGTACTCTTAACGATTAAATCATCGGGTCTTAAAATTTGGTTCTCTTCAATGTAGTTTTTTATGAGTTCGATAAACTTTTTACCATAACGTTTTGCTTTTCCCTCGCCTACGCCATTGATGTTGACCAATTCTTCTTCACTAATTGGATATTTAAGACACATGTCTTCCAAAGAATACTCCTGAAAAACAGCATAGGGTGGTACGGATCCAGACGCTGCAACCTCTTTTCTTAAACTTAGTAAAAGTTTCATCAAAACGTTGTCAATCCCTTTCGATTTATTGATCACCACGTTGTGAGATTCTACATCTTCATATTTGTGATCCTCGGTCATTTTAAAACGCATAGGGCTTTGGAGGAATTGTTTTCCTTTATCCGTCAATCGAACAACACCGTAAGTTTCAATTTCTTTGGCTAAAAATCCTGCAACAAGTCCCTGCCGAATTAATGCCATCCAATAAGATCGATCTTGTGCACTTCCCGTCCCAAATACTTCTAATTCATTTATTTTATGAGAACTTATCAGTGCATTTGTTTCTCCTAGTAATGTTTTTACGATCTCTTTTGCTTTGAACTTTTCTTTGGTCTGCTGAATAGCTTTCAGTAAAATTCCTAATTCCTTTTGAGCCTCGACCTGTTTTTTGGGGTAACGCATATTATCATCCATCTGGCCTCCCTCTCCCGTTTCATTATCAAAAGATTCGCCGAAATAGTGAAGGATAAACTTCCTTCTCGACATCGATGTTTCTGCATAGGCTACCATATCTGCCAGTAAAGCCATTCCTATTTCCTGTTCTGCCAGTGGTTTTCCCGACATAAACTTCTCGAGCTTTTCAATATCCTTGTAAGCATAAAAAGCCAAACAATGCCCTTCACCACCATCACGACCTGCTCTTCCCGTTTCTTGATAATAACTTTCAATACTTTTAGGAATATCATGGTGAATGACAAATCGTACATCTGGCTTGTCGATTCCCATACCAAAAGCGATGGTTGCTACAATAATGTCACAATCATCTTTTAAAAAGCGATCTTGATGAATAACTCTCGACTTAGCATCCAAACCAGCGTGATAAGGCAATGCATTCAGACCATTCACCTGAAGTGTTTGTGCCAATTCTTCAACTCGTTTACGCGAAAGACAATAAATAATCCCAGACTTATTCGGGTTTTGCTTTACAAATCGAATAATATCCGAATCTACCTGTGTCGTTTTGGGTCGAACTTCATAATAAAGATTGGGTCTGTTAAACGAGGCTTTAAATACTTTTGCATCCGTAATCCTCAAATTCTTCATAATGTCCTCCTGAACTTTTGGGGTAGCTGTAGCAGTAAGGGCAATAATGGGTACCCGTTGATTGAACTGCTCCAAAATGATCCTTAAATTCCTGTATTCTGGTCTAAAATCATGACCCCATTCGGAAATACAATGTGCTTCATCAATGGCGAGAAAGGAAATTTTTATTGATTTAAAAAAATCAATATTTTCTTGCTTAGAAAGTGACTCTGGGGCAACATACAGCAATTTTGTAATGCCTGAACGGATATCACTTTTTACTTGGGCTATGGCTGTTTTATTTAAAGAAGAGTTCAAAACATGAGCAACACCATCCTCAGAAGAAATTCCCCTTATGGTGTCCACTTGATCTTTCATCAAGGCAATTAGAGGCGATACTACGATTGAAGTTCCCTCTTGAATCAAGGCAGGAAGCTGATAGCAAAGGGACTTGCCACCCCCCGTAGGCATTATGACAAAGCTGTCATTTTGATCCAATACATTTTGAATTACGGATTCTTGCAACCCTTTAAACGATGAAAAACCGAAATACTCTTTGAGTTTGATTTTTATATCATCCTTTTTCATTAAAATATGGAATGAGTTAATTTTCTTTTTCATCCTCAATATACCATAATTATTGGAGTTTTTCAAATTCAAGTTCCTTAGGTTTTAACTTTTATCAACATCAAAGTTTAAATCAAAAAAAATAGACTTCCCATTTGTTTTTGATATTTTAGCACTTCCAAACCAAATTCGAGAATCTTAAATATGAGTAAAGAATCAGCTAAAGACGAAATGTCTTTTTTAGATCATTTGGAGGAACTACGCTGGCATTTGATTCGATCGGTGCTGGCAATAGTTATTATTGCTACAGTTGCTTTTATTTTTAAAGATTTTATTTTTGATGTTTTACTCTTTGGACCCAAAAATAAGGACTTTGTAACCTACCGTTGGTTTTGTTCACTTTCACAAACATTGGGACAAGGAAGCAGTTTTTGCATCGAAGAATTACCTTTTAGAATTCAGAGCCGAACCGTAGCGGGACAATTCTCAGCACATCTCTGGACTTCCGTACTGGCTGGTTTTATCGTTTCTTTTCCTTACATCATTTTTGAATTTTGGAAATTCATCAGCCCAGGACTTTATGAAAAAGAACGTAAAAATGCTCGCGGTTTTATTTTTATTGCTTCACTTCTCTTTTTTATCGGTGTATTGTTTGGCTACTACATCGTTACCCCACTATCGATCAATTTCCTTGGAAATTATTCGGTGAGTAGTGAAATCTTTAACGATTTTGATTTAAGTAGTTACATTGGACTCCTCAGAGCCTCTGTACTTGCTTCAGGTATTATTTTTGAATTACCTATTATCATTTACTTTCTGACACGGGTAGGTATTGTTACACCAGAATTTTTAAGAAAGAATAGAAAAATTTCTCTCGTACTCGTATTGAGTTTATCGGCAATTATTACCCCTCCCGACATTGCAAGTCAAATTATTGTCAGTATTCCTATTCTTATTCTTTATGAAGTAAGTATCATTATTGCAAAAGTGGTAACCAGAAATCAAAATAAAGCACTTCAAGATGTCTAATCCCGTTTCAGAGTTTAACGACTACAGAAGTAGAATGAACGAGCAATTGCTAACCGATGCATCCACTACATTGAAGCGCATTTTTAATTTAGACCAAAGCGCTTATCAAAAAGGAGAACTTGAAACCTCAACCAAAGAGCTTTTAGGCTTGGTAGCGTCTACAGTACTTCGCTGCGACGATTGTATTAAATACCACCTAGAAAAATGTCATCAAGAAAATTTATCCAAAAAAGCGGTGATGGAAGCTTTAGAAATTGCAACCGTTGTAGGGGGAAGCATTGTTATTCCTCATCTGAGAAAAGCCAATGAATACTGGGAACACATAGCGTCAAATGCCAAATAAGTTGATATGAAATTAAGTGCATTAAATATTGAAAAAGCCTACAAGGGTAGAAAAGTAGTCAAGGGAATTTCACTGGAAGTTTCACAAGGAGAAATCGTGGGACTGCTAGGGCCTAATGGAGCTGGAAAAACAACTTCATTTTACATGATTGTTGGACTTATCAAACCCAATGGAGGTAGCATTTATTTAGACGATCAAGAAATTACAAAATTTCCAATGTATCGCAGAGCGCAACAAGGCATTGGTTATCTGGCACAAGAAGCCTCAGTCTTTAGAAAATTAAGCGTTGAAGAAAATATTTTGAGTGTACTTCAAATGACTGATTTAAGTAAAACCGCTCAAAAAGAAAAAATGGAATCTTTACTCGAAGAATTTGGCCTGACCCACATTCGCAAAAACAGAGGTGATTTACTCTCAGGGGGCGAACGCAGAAGAACAGAAATTGCTCGTGCTTTAGCAACTGACCCCAAATTTGTCTTATTAGATGAACCTTTTGCAGGAGTTGACCCTGTTGCTGTAGAAGATATTCAGCGTATTGTTGCCCACTTAAAGAAAAAAAATATTGGCATTTTAATAACAGACCATAACGTTCAAGAAACCCTTGCCATCACTGACAAAACCTACCTCATGTTTGAAGGAAGTATTCTAAAAGCAGGAACTCCAGAAGAACTTGCAGATGATGAAATGGTTCGAAAGGTGTATTTAGGTCAGAATTTTGAACTTAGAAAAAAGAAACTTTCTTTTTAAAACAGTAACAACACAATCTTAGTCTGTTAAAACCCAAATCCGTTTGCTCCAAGGGAAATAATACTCAGCTGAAACTGTTCCGAATTACGTTTAAAATTAAATAAACAATAATCAAAAGAGGCAAAGCAACCCACTGGAAAAAATAAAAAGCAGGAAAAACAAACAAGAGCAACACAAACTGATATCCGTAATCTTGTATCCTCATGGATTTGATTTTAAATGAAAAAAGGGGCAATCGGATGTTCATCAAAATTGCTGATACCAAACAGATGCTCAATAATGCCGGATAGGTTGCTAACATGGGTTTGACACTTAAAAAAAAGGGATGTTCAATAAGTAACGGTAAGGCCACAATAAACAAAGCATTTGCAGGAGCGGGAAGTCCTTTAAATTCATCCCGCTGTTCAGCATCAATATTGAATTGAGCCAGACGAATGGCAGCCCCTAATGAAATCAAAAAACCAACCAGTGCATAGGGAGCAAATGAAAAAGTAAATTCATTTCGGAGAACCATAAAACTCATATCCATTTCTCGGATTCCTATTTCCAAAAACAACTTGTACATCACCATACCGGGTGCTAATCCACTAGTGATTAAATCTGCCATAGAATCAAACTGGAGTCCGAATTGGCTCTCGACTCGTAGAAGACGTGCAAAAAAACCATCAAATAAATCAAAAAATGCTCCGAGAAAAACCATTAAAAAAGCAGCCTCAAAAAGGTTTTTAAACGCTAAATAAACGGCAAAGCATCCGCAAAGAAAATTTAAAGCCGTAAAAAAATTGGGAATATTCCGTTTTAGAAGATGCACAAGAAATGGATATTTTTGACAAGATAGTAATTGCATTGGCATCAAAAAAATATAAATTCGCAGAAATGTCAACGACAAAACATTATTTATCTCTTGCAGTAGCTTCTGGCCTTGCCCTAGGCTTGGCATGGCCTGTTAACGGTTTTACCTTACTCATTTTCGCAGCCTTGATTCCACTCCTATCTTTGGAAAACAGCATCCGGCAAGACCCTTTTAAACGTAAGGGCTTAAGACTTTTTGCCTATGCCTACCTTTCCTTTTTAATCTGGAACGGTATTACCACTTGGTGGCTCTTCAACTCTACTTTTTTCGGAATGCTCTTTGCAAACCTGTGCAACAGTCTTTTTTATGCAATCCTTTTTTGGATCTTTCACTGGTCAAGAGGAAGATTGCCTCAGCGGAGCGCTCATTTGTTTCTCATAGCACTATGGCTTGCCTTTGAAAAACTCCATTTATCTTGGGATTTTTCTTGGACTTGGCTCAACTTAGGAAATGTTTTTTCTGAAAAAATCTATTGGATTCAATGGTATGAATACACGGGTACTTTTGGCGGATCGCTTTGGGTTTTACTCATCAACATTTGGATTTATTCAAAAATCAAAAACTACAGTCGTGCTCAGGGTCAATTAAATTTTATCAAAAAAATTACAGCTCCTTTAATTGCTATTGCACTTCCCATTGCGTTTTCCTTGGCTCTTTATCAAAACGTTGAATCCATTGAAAAAACAATTGATGTCGTACTTCAACAACCCAATATTGACCCTTACAATTCCAAATACAATCTTACAAACCAGCAATTTCTTACTGAATTTTCAGCCCAAATAAAACCCCATTTAACCAAAAACACCGATTTTGTTTTTAGCCCTGAAACCTATTTTGCAGAAGGCTACGGAGAAGAACTTAAAAGTTTTGACCAAACAATACTCTACCAAAAAATGCTCGGAGAAGTGCTGGACTTCCCCAACCTTCAATGGGTTACAGGCATTCAATTTTATGACCTCTACAAGCAAGTCCAATCTCCTTCACTTTCCGCTAACAAAGTGAGAAATGGACTTTGGGTCGATTATTACAACAGTGCCTTAGCCATCCAATCCAGAGAAGAGAAACAAATTTATCACAAATCCAAGTTGGTCGTGGGTATTGAAAACATGCCCATGAAATCCGTTTTAAAACCCATTCTCGGAGATGTTCTGATCAATCTTGGGGGTACTGTAGCCAGCAGAGTAATACAAAAAAATAGAGACGTTTTTTACAATCCCAGACTTGATATTAACGTAGGGCCTATTATTTGTTGGGAATCCGTTTTTGGTGAGTTTACGACAGCTTATGTTAAAGAAGGTGCCGATTTTCTTGCTGTCATTACTAACGATGCTTGGTGGGGCAATACGCCTGGTCACAAACAATTACTGAGTTACACGCGTTTGAGAGCCATTGAAACCCGACGTGATATTGTTCGCAGCGCCAATACCGGAATTTCAGCGCTCATCGATGCTCGTGGGGAAATTCTAAAACAAACCGAATACGATACTAAAACAGTACTTAGTGGCAGTGTAGCACCCCGAAAAGGATTGACTTTTTACACCCGTTATGGAGACATCATCGGCCGCTGGGCAATTTTTATTGCTGGCATCTATTTTTTGCTAGCAATAAGCGGCAGACTCAGAGAAAATCAAAATAACGACTTGGTAAACTGAAGGTTAAATAATTATTTAATACCTTTGTTTTGCCCATTTAAAACACCTACCAGTACTGATGAAGAGCGATTATGAAAGAGATTAAAGTGTACACCAAAACTGGAGATAACGGAGTAACGAGCTTGTTTTCCGGAAAACGAGTACCAAAGCACGATATTAGAATTAAAGCTTACGGTACCATAGATGAGCTCACTGCTTGGCTTGGTTTAATTCGAGATACTACCGATTTTGACTATGCCAAAACTACCTTAGTGAGAATTCAAAAACAACTAATGACCGTTGCTTCGCAACTTGCAGTGGAATCTCAAAAAGATTTTCCAAAAAACTTAACCCCTCTTCAACCCGAAGAAGTTCAGTTTATCGAAAAAGAAATTGACTTACTCACCGATAGATTACCCCCTCTCAAAAACTTTGTAATTCCTGGCGGTCACATACTTGTTTCTTACACGCATTTAGCACGATCCGTCTGTCGAAGAGCAGAACGTTATGTAACCGAACTCGATCATCAAGCACCGGTTTCGGCTACTTTAATTGCTTACATCAACAGACTTTCTGACTACTTTTTTACGCTCTCCAGAATCTTTGCATTAGACTTAGAAATTGAAGAGGTGAAATGGAATGGGAACTAAAACATTTAAAAAAAGTTGCATACTCTTCATAAAAAATTATTTTTGCAAAATAAATAGACAATAGTATGTATTGGACACTAGAACTTGCTTCTTACCTAAGTGATGCCCCTTGGCCGGCAACAAAAGATGAATTGATTGACTTTTCAATCCGTACCGGAGCTCCTCTTGAAGTGGTAGAAAACCTCCAAGCTATGGAAGACGAAGAAGATGTTTACGAATCCATTGAAGAAATATGGCCTGACTTTCCCACTGAAGAGGATTATCTTTGGAATGAAGATGAATATTAATGGGCTCGATTAAAGCTTTTAAAAGTCTCTTCAATGAGGCTTTTTTTTTAATTACTTTTGAAGTGAACTAATGTTAAGACACCCCTAAACAATTGTATGAGTATTTTAAACAACATCCTGAAAACCTTTGTTGGTGACAAAACCAAAAAAGACCTGAGTAAAATTACTCCATTAGTCCATGAAATAAAGACTTATGAAGAGCAACTACAAGTACTCTCACACGACGAATTAAGAGCAAAAACAAGCCACTTCAAGAAACAAATTGCAGAAATAAGAGCTCCATTTGACCAAACGATCAGCTCCTTACTCGAGGAAGTAAAAACCATTCAGAACCTGGACGAAAAGGAAAACATTTACCTCCAAGTAGACAGTCAAAATGATGCAGCACAAAAAGCCTCAGAAGAGCTACTCAATCAAATCTTACCTGAAGCTTTTGCTGTAGTTAAAGAAACAGCCAAACGATTTAAAGAAAATGAATGGCTTGAAGTGACAGCCAGTTCCAATGATCGAGAGTTGGCAAACAACAAACCTTACATTCAGCTCAAAGGGGAACATGCGCTTTGGGCCAATTCTTGGGACGCAGCAGGTAAACCCATTACTTGGGATATGGTTCACTACGATGTACAACTCATTGGAGGTATTGCCCTGCACCAGGGAAAAATTGCAGAAATGCAAACCGGTGAAGGAAAAACACTCGTTGCAACACTTCCCGTGTACCTCAATGCCCTAACGGGTAAAGGAGTGCATTTGGTTACCGTTAATGATTACCTCGCCAAAAGAGACAGCGCGTGGATGGCACCCTTATTTGAATTTCACGGCCTAAGTGTGGATTGCATCGATTATCATGCACCCAATAGTCCAGAACGAAGAAAAGCCTATCAAGCCGATATTACCTACGGTACCAATAACGAGTTCGGTTTTGATTACCTCAGAGACAACATGGCGCATACCTCCGCTGACCTAGTACAGCGCAAACATAATTATGCCATAGTGGATGAGGTAGATTCGGTATTGATCGATGATGCAAGGACTCCCCTCATTATTTCAGGGCCTACCCCTGAAGGAGATCGTCATGAATTTGATGCGCTTAAATCCAAAGTAGGAAATTTGGTGACAAAACAAAGAGGATTGCTTACGAGTGTACTCGCTGAAGCAAAAGCCACAATCAAAGCTGGAAATCTCGAAGAAGGAGGAATTTTGTTGCTTAGAGTGTTCAGAGGCCTGCCTAAAAATAAAGCACTTATCAAATTCCTAAGTGAAGAAGGAGTGAAACAGTTGCTCCAAAAGACAGAAAATACCTACATGCAGGACAATAATAGAGAAATGCACAAAATTGACGAAGCACTCTATTTTGTTATTGATGAAAAAAACAATCAGATTGACCTTACCGAAAAAGGAATTGAAATGCTCTCGGAAGGGAATGAGGATAAAAACTTTTTTGTCCTCCCAGAAATTGGAGGTGAAATCGCTAAAATCGAAGCCCAAACCTTAGACCCAAAAAAGGAAGCTCAAGAGAAAGAAGCCCTTTTTAAAGAATTTGATATCAAAAGTGAACGCATTCACAGTATGAATCAGCTACTGAAAGCCTACACTTTGTTTGAAAAAGACGTAGAGTATGTACTGATGGACAACAAAGTGAAAATTGTTGACGAACAAACGGGTAGGATTATGGAAGGCCGACGTTATTCGGACGGATTGCATCAAGCCATTGAAGCTAAAGAAAATGTAAAAATTGAGGCCGCAACCCAAACTTATGCAACCATCACTTTACAGAATTACTTCAGAATGTATGCAAAACTTTCTGGAATGACGGGAACTGCTGTTACCGAAGCAGGAGAATTTTGGGAAATTTATGAATTGGATGTGATTGAAATTCCTACAAACCGACCCATAGCTAGAAAAGATGAAGACGATCTTATCTACAAAACCAAAAGAGAAAAATACAATGCCGTGATTGAAAAGGTAACTGAACTTTCTCTGGCAGGCAGACCCATACTTATCGGTACCACCTCGGTAGAGATCTCAGAATTGCTGAGTAAAATGCTCAACATTCGAAAAATAAAGCACAATGTCCTCAATGCTAAAATGCATAAAAAGGAGGCTGACATTGTAGCCGAAGCAGGAAATCCGGGAGTCGTTACCATTGCAACCAACATGGCAGGACGGGGAACCGACATCAAACTTTCACAAGTAGTTAAAGATGCAGGAGGTTTGGCAATTATTGGAACAGAACGGCATGACTCTAGACGGGTTGACCGCCAGCTTAGAGGACGATCCGGACGTCAAGGAGATCCGGGAAGCTCACAATTTTATGTTTCATTAGAAGACAACCTTATGCGCTTGTTCGGTTCCGACAGAGTTGCCAAAGTAATGGACCGTATGGGACTCGAAGATGGAGAAGTCATTCAGCACTCCATGATGACCAAATCAATAGAACGAGCACAAAAAAAAGTAGAAGAAAACAATTTTGGAATTCGTAAACGCCTGTTGGAATACGATGACGTAATGAGTGCCCAAAGAGAGGTGATTTACAAAAGAAGAAAGCATGCCCTTGAGGGATCACGACTTAAGCTGGACGTCCTCAACATGCTTTATGATACTTGCGAAGAAATCGTTCTCAACAACAAAGCATCCAACGACTACAAAAATTTTGAATTTGAAATCATCAGTAATTTTTCCATGACAGCGCCCCTGTCAGCAGACGAATTTAATGAGCAAACAGAGGACGAATTAATCCCAAAACTTTACGAGGCATTACTAAATCACTACGAAGAAAAACAACTTCAAAATGCACAACAAGCCTACCCTGTAATCAAAGAAGTTTTCGAACGTCCGGGGAACAGTTTTGAACGAATTGTTGTACCCTTCACTGACGGTGTCAAATCTTTAAATGTAGTGACCAATTTAAAGGAAGCATACGAATCTAAGGGTAAGAATCTGATTGACGATTTTGAACGAAATATTACCCTTGCACTGATTGACGACGCCTGGAAAGTTCACTTGAGAAAAATGGATGAGCTCAAACAATCCGTCCAGCTCGCCGTTCACGAACAAAAAGATCCGCTTTTGATCTACAAATTTGAAGCCTTTGAACTCTTCAAATCCATGCTGAACAAATTGAATAAGGAAGTGCTTTCTTTCTTAATCAAAGGAAGTTTACCCAGTCAAAATCCATCCAATATTCAAGAAGCAAAGCGCCCTAGATCTAAAGAAAAACTCAACATCTCCAAAGATGAAGTTTTGAACACCGAAGAAATGGCACAACGAAATAGACAAGTGGGTGCCGGTGCCAGTCAGCAACAACGACAAACAATTGACACCATTGTTAGGGAACAGCCTAAAATTGGACGTAATGAAAAAGTCACCATCAAAAATGTTGCTACTGGAGAAACCAAAACGGTAAAATTCAAACAAGCAGAACCGCTCATCAAACAAGGAAGTTGGGTCATTAGTTCCTAAATTATTAACTTTAGCTCAAAGATTAGAGTATGGAGGCATATGCTGCAGTTCTTTTATGGGCAATTCCTGGGTTTTTTGTACTTGTACTCATTGAAATTGCTTACGGGCATTTTACCCAAAAACAGACTTATTCTTTGATGGATACTCTAGCAAGTCTGAGTTCTGGAATGACCAACGTCATCAAAGACGTTCTGGGGCTGGGGCTGATCCTAATTTCCTATCCTTTTTTACTCGAGCATTTGAGTTTAATTCAAATGGAATCCACACTTGCGATTTATGTGGTAGCCTTTGTGGCTATTGATTTTGCCTCTTATTGGATTCATAGACTCAATCATAAAATCAATATTTTTTGGAACCAACACATCATTCACCACAGCAGTGAAGAATTCAATTTAGCTTGTGCGCTTAGGCAAAGCATTTCCAATCTCATCGGATTCAGTGCGCTTTTCCTCATTCCTGCAGCTTTCTTAGGAGTCCCCACAGAAATTATCCTGACACTAAGCCCCTTACATTTGTTTGCTCAGTTTTGGTATCACACACGACATATTGGAAAATTGGGCTTTTTAGAATACCTATTAGTAACGCCTTCACAGCATCGGGTACATCATGCCATCAATCCCATTTACATCGATAAAAATCTGGCAGCAATTTTTTGTGTTTGGGATCGGATATTTGGAACTTTTCAAGAAGAACTCGATTCCGAACCGCCGATCTACGGTACGCTAAAACCGGTTCAAAGCTGGAATCCTGTTTGGATCAATTTTCAACATTTTTGGCTACTCATACGAGACGCATGGCACACCAAAGACTGGGGCAGCAAATTAAAAATATGGTTCATGCCTACGGGCTGGAGACCCCAAGATGTTGTGGATCGATTTCCACTGGTATCTAGAGAAACGAAGCCTTCGCTTAGATACAACCCAAAATACAACAACAACTGGAAAAGAATCGCACTCTTTCACTTCATCCTATTGGTTTACATACTACTCTTTTTGCTCGGACGTTTTGATCAATTAGACACCAGCTTCCAACTCAGCTACGGACTTTTGCTCATGCTTTCCGTTTTTGGATTTACAGCACTGATGGATTTTTATTCTTGGGCACCCCTTTTTGAACTTGTAAGAGGATTCGCTGGTCTCATATTCTTGAGTCTTTCACAACATCAATTCCTCATGGAACGCTATCCACTGAGCTTTGCAATACTCTTGTTTTATTTTACGGCAACACTTGGAATTGGACTATGGGCCTTAAAACAAGCACCAAACCGAAGTTTAGTTCTCAATTAAATGTCCGAACAAAAGCTTGATTACCTCATTATTGGTCCTGCCACGCCTTTTAGAGGGGGGATTGCAGATACCCAACACGAATTGGCTTTGCATCTTCACCAGATGGGAAAAAAAGTACTGTTGATGACCTTCACAAAGTTGTACCCAAAAATCTTATTCCCTGGAAAAACTCAAAAAAAAGAACAAAAACAAACATTCCCTTTTGAAGTTGTAGCATCCCTCCATGCGTACAATCCGTTTCTTTGGGCTAAGGTAGTACGTCAAATTGATCAACTCAATCCAAAAAATTTAATTTTTCGTTATTACACTCCTTTTTTGGCTCCTGTTTACGGGTGGATTGCCAAAAATTCGCACTCAAAAATTAAAAAAATTGCCCTAGTAGACAACTGGATTCCTCACGAAAGACGGTTTTGGGACACTGCCCTAAATCGGTATTTTGGCAAACCAATGGATGCATTTACCACCTTGTCTTCTGGAGTCGCTTTTCAAATTAAAAAGTTGTATCGGGTTCCGATATGGGAAGGGTTTCACCCCATTAACACCCATTTGCTCCCCCCCCTTTCAAAGTCTGAAGCCCGAAAAAAATTAGGCTGGAATACCGATTCATCCATCGTCTTGTTTTTTGGGTTAATTCGAAAATACAAAGGCTTGGAACTGCTGATCCGTGCTTTTGCAGAAATAGAACTAAACACACAAAACGTCCTGCTCAAAGTGGTAGGAGAATGCTATGAAAATCCTAAAAAATACACAAATTTAGTGGCGCAACTCGGGCTTGAAAATGCAATCGAATTTGATTTTGAATTTAAATCTGAAAAAGAAATTCAGCACCTCTTCTCGGCTGCTGACCTTGTGGCACAAACCTATCATACCGCCACCCAAAGCGGTGTGACTCCCCTAGCCTATTTTTACAAAACACCCTTGCTGGTTTCCGATATTGAAGGGCTGAATACCCCAATCAAAAAAGACGGAACAGGAATTTGTGTTCCAAAAAATTCGAAATCCATAGCCCAAGGTATTTCAAGTTTGCTTGAAAAAAAGACCTCCCAAAAAGCCCTTGAAAATTTAGACAAATCCCTCCCCAAATACCGTTGGTCACAATGGGTAAAAGAATGGGGTAACTTTATTGACACGCTTTGATATGAATTCTAAAAAACAACATTGGGAAGACGTTTTTCAAAATAAAACTCCTGATCAAGTTAGTTGGACTGAAGCATACCCACAAACATCTGTGGAGTTAATCCAGTCCTTCAAACTGAATAAAAACGCACCTATTATTGATATTGGAGGTGGTGACAGTTTGCTAGTCGATGCCCTCTTAAATCTAAGTTTTACAAATCTGACAGTTTTGGACATTTCGGGAAAAGCACTGCAGCGAGCAAAAGATCGACTGGGCGATCTTGCTAGAAAAGTTAAGTGGATAGAAAGTGACATACTGAACTTCAAAGCCAAAGAAGATTATGCCCTTTGGCATGACCGTGCTTGCTTTCACTTTTTGACCGAACCAAATGCAATAGAAAAATATCATCAACTCCTTTTCCAATCAAATGCAAAACATTTGGTACTTGGTGCCTTTTCTACTTTTGGTCCTTTAAAATGTAGTGGGCTCCCAATTACACAATATGATTGTGAAAAATTTGCTGCGCTTTTCACTAATCATTACGATCAACTGGAATGCAAAGAAGTTTCTCACACTACCCCTTTCAAAACAAATCAAGAGTTTATTTTCTCACGATTTGAAAAAAAATCTACTCCAAAGCCTTAACTCAATCTATTTCGGGTCTGATCAGGCTGTTCAAAACTTTGTAACCTTGGCATTAAGCTGTAACTGATCCTTGATAAACCATTCCGGTTTGGGCTGTTCTTTTGCGTTCAAAAAGGTGGGTGTGGTATCCACAAAGAGTAACTTGTCCGTTTTTTTACTATGTTCTCCAAACGACTCAGAGTAGGCATTCCCGAAATTTGAAAGACTGTTAGTTACGAATGAAAACGGATCCAAAGGGCCTACATAAAATTAACGTAAAGAAAATCAGGGTTTTTCCCGTTAAAAAAGAAAACTTGTTTGAGGTCGCCTTGCGACCGAGCTTGTTTTCTTTTAGGGAAAAGGACTGCATTTTTAGTTTATTTTATGCCGGTCTTGATTTTTTTGGTTCGTTTTTTTATCAAGAAAAAAATGAACCCAGCCAAGTATTTAACCTAAATTCCACATAAAAAAAAGACTGTTAGTTACAAATGAAAACAGCTCCAAAGGGCCTACATAAAATTAACGTAAAGAAAATCAGGGTTTTTCCCGTTAAAAAAGAAAACTTGTTTGAGGTCGCCTTGCGACCGAGCTTGTTTTCTTTTAGGGAAAAGGACTGCATTTTTAGTTTATTTTATGCCGGTCTTGATTTTTTTGGTTCGTTTTTTTATCAAGAAAAAAATGAACTCAGCCAAGTATTTAAACTTAGTTCAACATAAAAAAAAGACTGTTAGTTACGAATGAAGTGAATTTTAGGGTAAAAAATTAAATACTTATTTAAATAAGTATTTAATTTTTATTCGCTTTTTGCACCTCCTAAACTGGTTGTTTCGGGTGTTTTGACAAAAGCACTAATCGCTCGGTTTAAAAACCCTACTCCAAAGCCTTAACTCGTTCAATTTCGGGTCTAATCAGGCTGTTCCAGACTTCGTAACCCTTGGCATTGAGGTGTAACTGATCCTTGATAAACCATTCCGGTTTGGGCTGTCCTTCTGCGTTTAAAAAGGTGGGTGTGGTATCCACAAAAAATAAATTGTCCGTTTTTTCGCAATGTGCCTTTATGAGTTCATTCAACTTTTTGATTTCAGTCCAATGTTCCCAACGACTCAGAGTAGGCGTTACTGAAATTTGTAGGATGGGAAGGGTAGGATGTTTTTCCCGAACTTGTTTTACGAAATTTTTAAATAAGCGTAAAACTTCTTTTGGGGTTCCATCCTGAGAAGAACCTCGAATGTCGTTTGCTACAAAACAGACCACCATACTGAGTTTATGATCGGCTAAAATGCGTTCGGTAAAAAATACCATATCTCTAAAATGCGCTCCTCCATAGCCACGTTGAATAACCGGATAAGGTGCCATATCCTTTTCAAGACTTTTCCAGAGTCGGATGCTGGAACTCCCAACAAAGAGGATGGCATCATCAGGATAGTCAGTAGTGGAGTCCAGTACTTCAAAGACTTCAATCTCGGGAAGTGCCCAAGCACGGTCTTCGGCATTGTATTTTTTTAATGATGCGCAAGAAGTCAGTACGGCCAAGCAGGCCCATAGCAATAGCGGAGGCAAACGTAAAATTGTAATCATGATTCTATTTCATTTATTAAAGCCAAAAAATCTATTGATGAATCGGGTTCAAATAAAAACGGTTTACAGTAAATACTCTGTAGAAACAAAATTTGAAGTTTCTGAATTCAATAAACTTTCTAAAATTTCCTTGTTGTAAGCGGTATCTTTTGAAGCTACAAAGGTTCGAATGGAGAACGAACGCAAAGCATCGTAAACACTTAAAGTACTCACTGCGGAATTTTTTCTACCCGTAAAAGGGTACACATCAGGACCACGCTGACAGGCAGAATTCAGATTAACACGACACACCAAGTTCGCCAAAGTATCGATAAGTGGACCAATTTTTCGAATGTCACGACCAAACAAACTGACTTGCTGTCCGTATTCAGAGGCTGCCATTGCATCCAAGGGTTCGTCTATTTCTTTGTATGAAACGATTGGAATTACAGGACCAAATTGTTCTTCCTGATACACTTTCATTTCTTCAGTTACGGGGTACAAAACAGCAGGGAAAGTGTAATTTTCGGTCTTTTCACCTCCTTTTTTGTTTAGGACTTTAGCTCCCTTAGCTTTAGCATCCTCAATGAGTTCCAAAATGTAGTCGGGTTTGCTGGGCTCGGGTAAAGGAGTAAGAAAGGTATCTTCCCAAGGCATTCCAAACTTGAGTTCATCAACTGCTTTTGAAAAACGACGATTAAATTCATCTACAATAGATTCATGTACATAAAGGACTTTAAGGGCAGTACACCGTTGACCGTTGTAGGAAAGAGTTCCAGAGATGCATTCTTTAATGGTAAGATCTAAATCTGCATCAGGTAAAATAATTCCTGGATTTTTTGCTTCCAGACCCAGCACCAATCGCAATCTGTTCTTGTTGGGATGTTCGTCTTGAAGTGAAACTGCTGAAGAACTGTGACCGATTAAAGCCAGTACATCCACCTTCCCGGTTTGCATGATTGGGGTCGCAATTTTACGTCCCCTTCCAAATAAAATATTTACCACTCCGGGAGGAAAACTTTCTTGAAAAGCTTTGAGCAAAGGAGCAATCAAGAGCACTCCGTGTTTTGCAGGTTTAAAAATGGCTGTATTTCCCATAATAATTGCTGGGATCAATAAACAGAAAGTCTCATTTAAAGGATAATTGTAAGGTCCTAAACAAAGGACGACACCCAAAGGACCTCTTCGGATATGGGCATACACACTGCCTTGCTTATCGAATTTAGCTCCTTTTCGATCTAAATTTTTGTATGCCTCAATAGTATCGACGATGTAGTCAACCGTTCGGTCAAATTCCTTGTAAGAGTCGGATTTGTTTTTACAGATTTCCCACATTAAAAGTTTGACAATTTCCTCTCTGTGAAGCTTCATTTTTTCAACAAATGTCTCCATGCATTTCAATCGTTCTCCTACGCGCATGGTGGGCCACAAACCTTGACCTCTTTGAAAGGCTTTTTCAGCTGCTTTTAAGGCCTCTAATGCATCTGGAGATTCCATATCGGGGATTGATCCCAACAAGGTAGATGCGGTCTCACCGGCTTTATTTACAGTTTGAATAGTCGAATAAACTTCTGTTGTATTTCCCTTCCATGTTTTTAATTCACCGTCAATTAAATAACGATCACAAACAAAAGGGCTCACATGAAATTCCTTAGGGATTTCTGCAGTTTTAGTTGTCATAATGTCTTCTTTTTCTTAGCGTTTTTAGATTAAAAATTGAAACAAATTTTGCTTTTCGTTCAAATAATCGAATTTGAAGTTATGGATTTTCATTCGTTCTACCAAAAGCGAAAAATCTGTTGCCTCTTTTAATTGGATCCCGACCACAGCAGATGCGTTTGTTCGGTAGCTTTTTTTGGAAAACTCGAAATGCGTAATGTCATCGTTTGGGCCTAAAATATCGGTAACAAATTCCTTGAGCGCACCCGCACGTTGGGGAAAGTCGATCAAAAAATAATGTTTTAGATTGGCATAAAGCAAAGCGCGTTCACTGATTTCAGGCATTCGTAAAATATCATTATTACCTCCGCAAAGCAATACAGCAATTCGTTTACCTTTAAAATTTGTTTTCAGCATTTCCAATCCTGCCAAAGCAAGTGCACCTGCAGGTTCGGCAACGATACCTTCTTTATTGTACAGATCCAGTATGGTTTGACAAATCTGTCCCTCGGCAACCGTTATGATTTCACTCAAATTCGATTTGCAGATTTCAAAAGGCAATTCACCTACTTGACGCACTGCGGCACCGTCCACAAAACGATCCATTTTTTTTAAAGAGATCCGTTGTCCTGCTTCAAGTGCTTTTTGCATCGAGGGAGCGCCTTGGGGCTCTACTCCTATTATTTTGGTTTTAGGTGAAAGGGACTTCATTACTGTAATAATTCCAGAAATTAAACCTCCTCCTCCAACAGGAACCAGAATGTAATCCAATGAAGCCGACGACTGATTTAAAATTTCCAGTGCCATAGTGGCTTGTCCTTCGATCACTTCTTTATCGTCAAACGGATGAATGAATGTTTTATCTTGTTTTTTTGAAGCCTTTAATGCGTGTTTTTGGCAGGCATCATAGGTATCTCCAGTGAGAACGATCTCGATGAATTCTCCTCCAAACATACGCACTTGAGACACTTTCTGTTGGGGTGTTGTGGCCGGCATGTAAACATCTCCCTGAATTTGGAGTTTTTGGCAAGAAAAAGCAAAACCTTGGGCATGATTTCCTGCACTGGCACAGACGATTCCTCCGGTTCGTTCTGCCTTAGTTAAAGAGCTAATTTTGTTGTAGGCTCCGCGGATTTTAAACGAGCGAATTTGTTGTAAATCTTCGCGTTTAATAAAAACCGAAGCGTCTGTCATTGCTGACAAACGCTTGTTAAATTCCCATGGAGTTCTTCGGATTACATCAGCCAACCGAGTTGCAGCTTGTCGAACTCCTTCAACTGAAGGGAGTGTTTTCACATCATACAATTTTGGTCATTGCAGTCATGGAAGCTCGAAGCTCATAGCCCACCATCTCTACAGGGTGGTAACGAATAATCTCGTTGATATCAATCAATTGCTTATTATCTACACCATGATCTTTTACCTCAAGACCGGAACCCACAACATCTGTTTTGATTCCTTTCATAAAATCAGCAAGCATGGGTTTGGCGGCGTGATCAAATAAATAGCACCCGTACTCTGCGGTGTCTGATATGATCCGATTCATTTCAAATAATTTTTTTCGGGCAATGGTATTGGCAATCAGCGGAGTTTCGTGAAGTGACTCGTAATAAGCCGATTCTTCTTTAATTCCTGCAGCAACCATGGTATCGAAGGCTAATTCTACCCCAGCTCTTACAAAAGCAACCATTAAAATACCGTGATCAAAAAACTCTTGTTCTGAAATTTCTTGCTCTGTGATGGTCGTTTTTTCAAAAGCCGTTTCACCCGTAGCAGCTCTCCACGACAATAGATTTTTATCATCATTTGCCCAATCTTCCATCATGGTTTTTGAAAAATGTCCGGACATAATATCGTCCATATGTTTTTCAAAGAGGGGCTGTAAAATTTCCTTTAACTGTTCCGAAAGTTCAAATGCTTTTATTTTAGCAGGATTCGATAGTCGGTCCATCATGTTGGTGATGCCTCCGTGTTTGAGTGCTTCGGTAATGGTTTCCCAACCGTATTGAATCAATTTAGCGGCATAGCCGGGTTCAATACCTTCGGCTACCATTTTATCAAAACTCAAAATAGAACCCGTTTGCAATACACCACAAAGTATGGTTTGTTCACCCATCAAATCCGATTTTACTTCGGCTACGAAAGAGGACTCTAGCACTCCTGCACGATGCCCTCCCGTTGCAAAAGCATAAGCCTTCGCTTGATTCAATCCATGACCTTGTGGGTCATTTTCAGGGTGAACCGCGATGAGAGTGGGTACGCCAAAACCACGTTTGTATTCTTCACGTACTTCAGAACCTGGACATTTGGGTGCTACCATAATCACAGTTAGGTCTTCACGTATTTTCATACCTTCTTCAACAATATTGAATCCATGAGAATAGGAAAGGGTTGCTCCATTTTTCATCAAAGGCATTACAGCCTTTACAACAGAACTGTGATTTTTATCTGGGGTTAAATTGATGACCAAATCAGCAGTGGGAATCAAAGCTTCATAAGTCCCCACCTGAAAATCATTGTTTACGGCATTTTGGTAAGAAGCCCTTTTCTGATCAATGGCTCCCTGACGCAAAGCGTAGGCAATATCCAGACCCGAGTCACGCATATTCAGACCTTGGTTGAGTCCTTGTGCTCCACAGCCAACAATCACGATTTTTTTTCCTTCGAGTGCACTAATGCCTTGATCGAATTCTGAAGCGTCCATGAATCGACATTGACCCAATTGATCCAGTTGTTGTCTTAATGATAATTGATTAAAGTAATTTGACATGATTTTATTTATTGTTGTTTTTAAAAGTATTCAATATTTCCGAGATTCCCATTTTTGCTTTGGTTACCGAAATTCTTCCCGATCTAACAAACTGTAAAAGTCCATAAGGTTCCAAGTCTTTTCGCAGTTGTTCGGTTTCATTTCTAAAACCTGTTTTTTCAATCACAAAAAACTCAGGAGAGACGGTAACTATGTTGGAATGGCTTTCTTTAATGATGTTTTGGATTTGCCGCTCTTCAAACAAGGCGCTTGATTTTACTTTGTACAAAGCATTTTCTTGAAAAATGGTCTCTTCATCTGTATGGTAAAAAGCACGGATTACATCAACTTGCTTTTCGATCTGTTTGACAATTTTGACCACCTTTTCGGCAGTCATTTTAACAACGATTACAAAACGAAAAACATCTTTAATTTCAGATTGGGAAGTTGAAAAACTCTCAATATTGATATGACGTTTTAAGAAAATGGCTGAGATTCTGTTGAGCAGTCCCACATTGTTTTCAGTGTACACAGAAATGGTAAAAATTTTTTGTTCCATACTTATTCTAATCTTATGTCAGAAACACTTGCTCCTGTTGGTATCATTGGAAAAACATTATCTTCCTTTTCGACGCAAACTTCCAAGAAATAGGGTTTTTTTGAAGTCATCATTTCCTGAACTGCCAGATCTAAATCTTTACGTTCTTTAACACGCTTGGCTTCAATTTGAAAACCTTTTGCTATGGTCACAAAATCTGGATTTACCATTTCCGTAGAAGCATAGCGTTTGTCAAAAAATAGTTGTTGCCACTGGCGCACCATTCCTAAGAAATCATTGTTTAATACTACAATTTTTACAGCCAAATGCTGTTGGAAAATAGTCCCTAATTCTTGTATGGTCATTTGATATCCTCCATCACCAATAACCGCGACCACTTCACGATCCATAGCTCCCATTTTGGCTCCAATTGCCGCAGGTAATGCAAATCCCATGGTGCCTAAACCTCCAGAGGTCACGTTGCTTTTAGACTGATTGAATTTTGCATAGCGACATGCCACCATCTGATGTTGTCCTACATCGGTCACAATAACAGCGTCACCGTTAGAGTGCTTATTGATCATGGCTATGGCTTCCCCCATAGTAAGTCCGGTTTTGGATGGATTTAAATCAGAATGAATGACTTTTTCATGTTCAATGGCATCCAATTCATCAAAACGTTGTAACCACTGGGGATAGGTTTTTTCCTCAACCCGATCGTTAAGTGCTTTTAAGCTAATTTTACAATCTGCGAGCAAAACAACATCAGCCAAAACATTTTTATTAACCTCGGCAGGATCCAATTCCAAATGAATGATTTTCGCCTGTTTGGCATAGGTAGTCAGATCGCCCGTAACTCGATCGTCAAAACGCATTCCTACAGCAATCAGTAAATCGCATTCGTTGGTTAACAAATTGGGTGCGTAATTTCCGTGCATTCCTACCATTCCTCTATTAGAAGGATGGTCAGTGGGTAAAGCAGACAATCCTAAAATTGTCCAAACCGCTGGAATTCCAGATTTTTCTACAAAGGTTTTAAACTCTTCTTCAGCTTTTCCTAAAATTACACCTTGCCCCCAGACTATGAGTGGTTTTTTAGCTTGAGCAATAAGGCTTGCGGCTTCATCTACCGCATCCATAACAAGTGTTGGATAGGGTTGATAACTTCTAATGCCATCGCATTTTTGATATGCAAAATCGAACTTCTCAAACTGTGCGTCTTTGGTGATGTCGATCAAAACAGGGCCGGGTCTTCCAGACCGAGCAATGTAAAAAGCCTTTGCCATGATCTCAGGGATTTCACTTGCTTTGGTAATTTGATAATTCCATTTGGTTACAGGAGTAGAAATACCAATGATATCGGTTTCTTGAAAAGCATCAGAACCCAAAAGGTGGGAGGCTACTTGTCCGGTAATGCACACCATGGGTGTGGAATCAATTTGAGCATCGGCAATACCCGTGACCAAATTTGTTGCTCCAGGTCCCGAGGTTGCCAAAGCCACCCCTACTTTTCCCGAAGTACGTGCAAAACCTTGTGCGGCATGAGTTGCTCCTTGCTCGTGGCGTGTAAGCACATGATGTAGTTCATCCTGAAACTTGTACAATTCATCATAAATTGGCATGATGGCTCCTCCAGGATAACCGTAAACTAGATTAGCACCTTCGGCCAACAAGCATCGTATCACAGCCTCTGCTCCAGAAATATTTAAAGCTTTGCTAGCTGCTTTTTTTAATTTTTCATTCGTATTTGTTTCCATAGCTAATCCGAATCGGTAACACAACCTTCAGAAGCTGTTGCTACACTTTTAATGTATTTGTAAAGAACTCCTTGTTCAAATTTGTAAGGGGGTTTTTTCCATGCTGCTTTTCGTTCAGCAAGTTCCGCATCGCTTAAAGCTACGCTCAACGTATTTTGTTCTGCATCGATGGTAATTAGATCTCCGTCTTTAAGTAACCCTAGGGTTCCTCCTTCTTGAGCTTCAGGTACAATATGTCCAACGACAAAACCGTGTGTTCCCCCAGAGAAACGACCGTCAGTGATCAATGCGACACTTTTTCCCAAACCAGCACCCATAATGGCTGCAGTTGGCTTCAACATTTCGGGCATACCGGGGCCTCCTTTGGGTCCTTCGTATCGAATTACAACAACCTCACCGGCGTTTACCTTGCCATCTTTAATTCCTTGATTGGCAGCATACTCTCCGTCAAAAACACGTGCAGGTCCTTTAAATAAAAGTCCTTCTTTCCCCGTAATTTTAGCCACTGATCCTCCTTCTGCCAAATTTCCTTTCAAAATACGAATGTGTCCTGTGGGTTTGATGGGTTGCTCTATGGGTCGAATTACCGTTTGTCCTTCTGTTAAATCAGGGACATCGGCAAGGTTTTCGGCCAGTGTTTTACCCGTTACGGTCATGCAATCTCCATGCAACATTCCTTGTGCCAACATGTATTTTAAAACCGCTGGGACTCCTCCGACTTGATGTAAGTCTTTCATTAAATATTTACCACTGGGTTTTAAATCAGCCAAGAAGGGAGTAGTATCACTAATTTTTTGGAAGTCATCAATTGTAAGTTCAATATTAGCTGCTTTTGCGATGGCTAAAAAATGAAGCACTGCATTGGTAGATCCCCCCAAAACGGCAATCAACCTCAAGGCATTTTCAAGTGATTTTTTAGTAACAATGTCTCTAGGTTTTAAATCTCTTTCCAAAAGATTTTTTAAATGCGCTCCTAAGGCACCACATTCCTCTTTTTTATCTTTACTCACCGCGGGGTTTGACGCATTGAAGGGTAGTGCCATCCCACAAGCTTCAATGGCAGATGCCATGGTGTTGGCTGTGTACATCCCCCCACAGGCACCGGCTCCAGGACAAGCTTTTTGGATTACGCTTTTGTATTCTTTTTCGTCAATGGTTCCCGCCACTTTTTCTCCCCAAGCTTCAAATGCTGAAACTACATCCAATTCTTTATCGTTGTGACAACCAGCTGCTATGGTTCCTCCGTAAACTAATATTCCGGGTCTGTTCAGACGTAGCATGGCCATCAAAGCCCCGGGCATGTTTTTGTCACAACCTACTACCGTTACTACACCGTCATATGACATGGCTTGGACCACCGTTTCTACAGAATCTGCAATAATATCTCTTGAAGGCAATGAAAAGCGCATTCCGGGCGTCCCCATTGAAATTCCGTCGCTTACCCCAATGGTATTGAAAACCAAACCCACCAAAGCTTGAGCGTTGATTCCAACTTTAATTTCTTGCGCAAGTTCGTTGAGATGCATGTTACAAGGATTTCCTTCATACCCTGTGGAAGCAATTCCGATTAAAGGTTTTTGAAAATCTTCATCCGTCATTCCAATAGCATGAAGCATCGCTTGAGCTGCGGGTTGAGTTGGATCTTGAGTAACTGCTTTACTGTATTTGTTTAACGCCATTGTACTATTTTGTCTAACGAATGTAAAAATTTGTTTCATCACCTTAGTTCCTCCCCTGTTTTGACTCCAACATTCAACAGAGAAATAAAGTATTTAAATAATTGATAATCAGTTACTTTTAAAGTTAAATTTAATACAGTCAGAGCCTTTAAATTAGTCCGTTGTTTTTACCTTATCTTTGGAGAAAAATTAACTTGGATTTAAAGGTACATACCCTTAATCAAAAAATGGTAGACGATCTAAAACTGTTTTCTAATAAACTGAAAGCAGAGGGAGTCGCTACTCGCATTGCACATTTAAAACAATTAAAAAAAAGCATTCATAAAGCCGAAGACCAAATCATTGAGGCATTGCGTGCTGATTTAGGAAAACCCGAGTTTGAATCCTACACCAGTGAGATTTTAATGGTGCAAAAAGAGATTGATCTGTTTATTAAAAATCTCAAAAACTGGGCAGCACCCAAAAGAGTATCGGGAAGCTTGCTCAATTTTCCTTCACAAGATTTTATTTTATCCGAGCCTTACGGTTCTGTTTTGATTATTTCTCCGTGGAACTACCCTTTTCAATTGGCCATGATACCCCTCATAGGTGCAGTTGCAGCTGGAAATTCTGTGGTTTTAAAACCCTCAGAACACGCCCCCCATACCTCTAAATTACTGCTCACTCTTCTGGAGCGTGTTTTTACTTCAAATTGGGTAAAAGTCATTGAAGGAGATGCAGAAACTTCCCAAGCCCTACTCCAACTCAAATGGAATTACATCTTTTTTACAGGAAGTACCGCAGTTGGAAAAATTGTCGCTCAAGCCGCGGCAAAAAACCTTACACCCATCACCTTAGAACTGGGTGGAAAAAGTCCCTGTATTGTTGACGGATCTACTTCCCTTCAAAAAACGGCACGTCGGATCGTATTTGGTAAGTTTTTAAATTGTGGACAAACCTGTATTGCTCCCGATTACATACTCGTTAAAAAAGAATATCAGGAAGGATTGATCAAAGCGTTAGGCATAGAAATTGAAAGGGCCTATGGAAAGGACAGCTCCCGCTCAAAAGACTATGGACGTATCATTCACGAAAAACATTTTGACAAACTCACCAACGATTTAAAAGGGCAAAAAGTCGTTTATGGCGGGCAACACGATAAAGATTCTCTCTTTTTTGCGCCAACGCTGGTATTAGATCCTCCGGCAGAAAGCAGTTTATTTACCGAAGAAGTGTTTGGTCCTATCTTGCCCATTCTCAGTTATGAGACGGAAAAGGTGCTGGACAAAGTCCTTTCGGAATTAAAAAATCCATTGGCTTTTTACCTTTTTAGTACAAACAAAAAATTTATTCAAAAAATGTTGTTGCATTATCCTTTTGGTGGTGCTGTAGTCAACGACTCTGTAATTCATTTTACCAATCCCAACTTACCCTTTGGAGGAATTGGACCGAGCGGAATGGGCAGCTATCATGGAAAGCATAGCTTTGAACTTTTTAGTCATGCCAAACCCATTGTAAAACGTTCCTTTTGGTTTGACTTACCTCAGCGTTATGCTCCCTATCCAAAATCCCTTAACGTATTGAAATGGATTCTTAAAAAAATTTAATTGACCAATGAAAGAAAAAACAGTTAGCGAAGCAATCGCCCACCGACGATCCGTACGAGTTTATGATCCGGAAAAACCCATTGATACCCAAAAGGTAAAATACTGTATTGAGCAAGCCTCACTTGCCCCTACGAGTAGTAATTTGCAGCTTTGGGAATTTTATCACGTTACCAGTCCCGAACTCAAAAAAGAAATCGCTAAAAACTGTTACAATCAACCTGCGGCTAAAACCGCACAAGAATTGGTTATCCCAGTTGTTCGCTTGGATTTATGGAAAGAGCGCATTCAGTCCAATGTGGACTTTATCCGATCTAACGTAAAGACTCCCGAGGATGAGGCAAAAATCAAAGGAGCTTTGACTTATTATCAGAAAATTATTCCCAACCTGTACCGTGGAACTTCATTTTGGAGGGGGGTTGTACATAAACTCAAAGCCAACTGGGACGGAATGCGAAAAGTTAGTTATCGAGAGGTAACCTCAGGTGATTTGCGGGTTGTGGGTCATAAAAGTACGGCTTTGGCTGCTCAAAATTTTATGGTCAGTATGGCCGCTCAAGGCTACGACACCTGTCCTATGGAAGGTTTTGATTCCAAGCGCATCAAGCGGACTCTAAACCTCCCTTCTGCAGCGCAAATTAGTATGGTTATCGGTTGCGGAATCCGGAAACCTGAAGGGGTCTATGGGAAGCGTTTTCGAATTCCTTTTGATCAGGTGTATCGGGAGTTGTAAATCTGTTTTCTTGTTTCAGTATGCGTTCTCATAACTGAGGAAAAGTTACTTTTTGCGATCTAATGTTTAGCTAAATTAATTTAGTAAACAATCTTTGATGTTTTAAACCCAATTATCCCATTTTTTTACATTTAAACGACTACTTTTTAAGAAGCCCTCCCTTATTTTTCTTGAGTTCTAGCTTATCTTAAGGCTGAATCAAGTTTGAACTGTAATGCCCCGAATTCTAATTCCTATTTTGCTTGGATTTTTTTTGAGTGCTTATTCTTATGGGCAGTGTTCTTGCAATGGAAGAGTTTGGTAATCTTCCAAACTCTGACATTTAATAAAAAAAGAGTAGATTCGCTCAATAAACTCAAATCTTTAGCCCTTTTGAAAAATCCAAAAACATCGATAGTTTCCCCCAACAAGAAGAAATATCGTCCCGCTACAGCCTTAAAATTAGAGAAATCTAACCCTCAAGTTTCAGATTCTGACACTACAAAAGTTATTTGTAAGTATTGTGGTGGTGTTTGTTGGAAAAGTGGTGTGGAAAAAACAACTGGTAAACAACGTTATCGTTGTAAACAATGTCGGAAAAGTCAACAAGCCCAGTACAGCTACAATGCTTATGCTCCCAATTTAGATCAAAACATTGTTTGTTTAACTAAAGAAGGGGTTGGAATATTGGGAACGGCTCGTTTGTTAGGAATTTCTCCCACTACCTTAATTTCTAGAATCAAAAAAATAGCTGCTGAAATCAAAGAACCTATTTTGGTTAAAGGCAAAACCTATGAGGTGGATGAGCTAAGAACCTTTGTTAAAAAAAAGGAAAGTTGATCTGGGTGGTCAGTGCTTATTGTAGAGAAAGTAAAAGTATTGTTCGCATTCATGTGGGAAGCAGAACCAACAAAACCTTAAACCGAGTATTGATCTCATTACAACTTTCAGAAGCTAAAAAAATTTACACAGACAAGCTCAAACACTACCGCTTTTTGATTGAAAAAAATATCCATAGTACTAAAACGAGAGCTACCAATCACATAGAACGTATGCATCTTAATTTAAGAACCCATCTCAAACGCTTGAATCGGAGAAGTATCGGTTTTAGCAGAAGTAGTGTTATGCTCATTTCTATTTTAAAGATTTATTTGTGGGGGTAAAAAGTGTTTTGTAATTTAAAACGTCCTAATCCTCATACTTAACCTCATGAAAAAACTCTTTTTTTTATATTTTTTTCTTTTAATGGGTACTTCCCTTTGGAGTCAAAACTTAGTCCGGGAAAAATGGCAATACCGCCTTGATGACAAAGTAATAACACACAAAGAAGTCAAACAACTTTACAAAAAAGTACCTCAAGCGCACCAATACTTTAAAAAGGCACAAACTCAGCTGAGAATTTCGTCTGGTCTCATACTATTAGGAGCAGCCTTTACTGGAGAACGTATTGGGCGTCTGACGGCCACTGGTGAAATCACATGGAACAAAGCGGGAATTGGACTTGGAGTTTTAGGCCTTGGAATTGTCTCATCTATTGGACTGAATAAAAAATACGATAAAGCAGTGACAATTTACAATCAGCAAAAGTCTAAAAAAACAAGCTTTACGTTGAAAACCAGCACCCGTGGTTTAGGAGTAACAATCCAATTTTAACCCTTCTCAAAATTCATTCCGTATGCTTTAAATAAAGACTCAATACTCAGTTTGACCCCAGTTGACTTTGAATCCGTACTTTTAGCAAAAATTCAAAGCGGATGAACCTACTTTCGGTCGAAGGCATTTCAAAAACCTATGGAGAACGGGTCGTCTTTGAGCCCCTTTCCTTTGGGATCAGTAAAGGACAAAAAATTGCGTTGATTGCCAAAAACGGTAGTGGAAAAACAACCCTATTAAAAATCATTGCACAACAGGACACTTCTGATACGGGTTTAGTAAATTTTAGAAAAGGCACTCGAGTTTCTTACCTCGCTCAAGAACCGATTTTAGATCCTCAACAAACCGTTGAAGAAATTATTTTGGCAAGCGGCAACGAAACCTTAGAGGTGATTGCCACCTATGAAAAGGCTTTGCAAAACCCTGAAGACACCGCGGCTTATCAACTCGCTTTTGAAGCCATGGACCAGCATCAAGCTTGGGACTTTGAAACTCAATACAAACAACTTTTAAGTAAACTCAAACTGGAGGATCTATCCTTAAAAGTAGCTACCTTATCTGGAGGGCAAAAAAAACGCTTGGCCCTTTGCAGTGCGTTACTTGAAAAACCCGACTTACTGATCTTAGACGAACCAACCAACCATTTGGATTTGGAAATGATCGAGTGGTTGGAAGCCTATTTTATCAAGGAAAAACTAACGCTTTTAATGGTAACTCACGACCGTTATTTTTTAGAACGGGTATGTACAGAAATCATCGAACTGGACGAGGGTGCACTTTACACTTACAAAGGAAGTTATTCCTATTACCTCGAAAAACGCAATGCACGTTTGGAACAACAAGAAACCGAGGCTCACAAAACCAAACGTCATTTTAGCAAAGAATTGGAATGGATGCGTCGTCAGCCCAAAGCCAGAACTACCAAGTCTAAATCAAGAATTGCCGATTTTCAAACCATCAAAGCCAAAGCTTTACAACGCCGAAATGAACACGAAGTTCAGTTGGAAATCAACATGGAACGATTGGGTTCTAAAATGATTGAAATGCACAAGGTTGGCAAAGCTTTTGGAGAAAAAATAATTCTTCAAAGTTTTGATTACAATTTTCAACGCAACGACCGGATCGGGATTATTGGAAATAATGGGTCGGGTAAATCCACATTTTTAAAGCTACTCACAGACACCCTAAAACCCGATTCGGGAAAAATTGTACGAGGAGAAACCCTTAAATTCGGTTATTACACCCAAGAGGGCATTCGGGTAAAACCCAGTCAAAAAGTCATCGAAGTGATCCGAGAATTTGGAGAATTCATCCCCCTGAAAAAAGGAAGAAAAATCTCTGCGCAGCAACTCCTGGAACGTTTTTTGTTTGACCGAAAAAAACAATACGATTTTGTAGAAAAACTGAGTGGCGGAGAGCGTAAAAGACTCTATCTGTGTACCGTGCTGATCCAAAATCCAAACTTCCTTATCCTTGACGAACCCACTAATGATCTCGACATTGTAACCTTAAATGTTTTGGAAAACTTTCTCTTAGATTTCCCCGGTTGCTTGATCGTTGTTTCACACGATCGTTATTTTATGGATAAAATTGTAGATCATCTTTTTGTGTTTAAAGGGGCAGGTACCATAGAAGATTTCCCTGGGAACTATTCCGACTTTAGAACCTACGATCAGTCTTCTTCTCAATCTGAAACCACAGAAAAAAAACAGAAAGTTGACTGGAAAAACAAAGAACAAAACAAGCCGTCTTACGAGGCCCAAAAAGTGTTAAAAAAATTAGAGAATGAAATTGCTTCCTTGGAAATTCAAAAAGAAGCCCTTCAAAATCAGTTTACTGACGCCTCCCTGTCTGCAGAAGACATTAAAGCACTGGCTATTGAACTAAAAGCCGTTGAAGAAACCTTAGAGGTAAAAACCAATGAATGGTTGGAACGATCCCTAGAAACAGAATAAGTTTTACTCCCCTTTTCATTTTTTTTTAAATTAATTTGGTTTAAATCATAAACTACTTTATGTTTGTTCAAATTAAATATCCTACACAATGAAATCAAAAGAATTTACACCCAAAGAAAGTTTTGAACTAATCAACCAAGTCATCAATCAAGCTAAAAGTCGTTTTGAAGAAAACGGTTTTGCATTTATGTTATGGGGAGGAGCCATTGCCCTCTGTTGTTTTGCTCAATCCTATTTATTACATATTGGTATGGGATCACAGAGTTGGTATCCTTATCTACTTTTGCCTCTTTTGAGTATTTACACCATGTTCTATTACTCCAAAAAACACTCGAGCCAACACAACCCATTAAATCGAATTTCATCGAGGTTATGGATTTTTACCGGGTTTAATATCCTGATCATCGCTTTTGGATTTAATGGTTTTCTTCAAAGTAATCTTATCCCCATCATCCTCATTCTTTGGGGTATTACAACCTCAGTAGCCGGTAGTTTTATCCGAAGTAAACTGTTGTTGTTTTCAGGAGTCATTTTAAATCTAAGTGCTTATGCTGCCTTTTTTATTCCTTGGAAGCAGCACCCTCTTTTGATGGGTATTGTCTCACTGATTGCTGTTTTAGTTCCTGGTATTCTCTTGTATTTTAAGCATAAAAAAAATGTATAAAAATCTTGATCCCATGCTGCACGCCCCTTTGCGTTTGGCCATAATATCTCATCTCATGACGAATACTCAAATCAGTTTTAAAGAGTTAAAAAAACATACCGAAGCTACCTCAGGGAATCTGAGCATTCAACTTAAAAAACTGGAAGAAATACAGTATGTTCGCATTCAAAAAAGCTTTTTAAACAACTATCCACATACTCAGATCTCATTGACAGACAAAGGCATTCAGGCTTTTGAAACCTATGTAAAAACCTTAAAAACATACCTATGAATTGGCACTACACAATCAAAATTCTCAAAAGAACTACTGTCTTTTTCTTGTACCTCCACTTGGGGTTAGCTACCGTGTCAGCTCAAACTTCAACAACAGAAGCTGCGATCCACAAGGCCTATGTTTTGGATAAAACTCAGGGAAATCAAAGTCAATTAAAAAATATCAATCAAAATCTTGAAAAAACTTTTAACCAACAAGACACCAACTCAAATCGATATTGGCTTTCTTACGGTTTGTACAACCAAGCATTGATTGCTGATTTCCAAAACGATAAAAAGCAAGCCGAAAGTTTAATTGACCGCGCTATTGCCTTGTTAAAATCCCTAGAAAATGATGCAGAGGCGCAAGCCTTAATGGCCATTCAGATGGGTTACAGCATTCGCTTTAAAAGCTATTGGGCAATGATGAATTTAGGTCGTAATGCCAGTTTTCATGCAAATCGTGCAGTAGAACTCAACCCCAACAGCATTCGGACTCACCTTGCTGTTGCTATCAACGATTTTTACACCCCCAAAGCTTTTGGAGGGGGCAAACGAGTAGAAAACAGTCTCAAAAAAGCGCTTGAAGTAACACCCTCCAATGGGTCACCTACTTGGGGAAAAGTACTTGTTTACGAACTTCTAGTCAAACACTATCGGAAATTAAAACAAGATCAAATTGCTCAAGATTACTTATCACAAGGACTTGCTGAATTCCCGGAAAGTGAATTATTATTAGAATTAAAATAAAGAAGTATTCACCCCATCCATCCTTCCCGATCCAAGCTTCGGTATTGGATGGCTTCTGCAATATGGGAGGAAACAACTTGATTTACCCCTTCCAAATCGGCTATGGTTCTTGCTACTTTTAAAATACGATCGTAAGCTCTTGCCGACAAGGAAAGGCGCTCCATGGCTTGCTTTAATAAATTGGAAGAGACTGCATCCAATTCACAAAACGCACGAATCTGACGGGTAGTCATCTGAGCATTGTAGTGGGTATTCTGAAAGTTTGTAAAGCGTTTGTACTGGACTGCTCGTGCAGCATTCACTCGTTTTCTTATCGCCGCTGAAGATTCTGCCGGTTGACGATCCGCCAATTGCTCAAAGGGTACGGGCTCTACTTCAATATGCAGATCAATCCGATCCAATAAAGGACCCGAAATTTTACCCATGTACTTTTGCATCTCCATAGGCGATGGACCCATTTTGGAAAGCGGATCTGTAAAATAACCTGTTGGGCTGGGGTTCATACTGGCTACCAGCATAAACGAAGCGGGATAGGTAACTGTAAATTTTGCACGAGCAATTGTTACTTCACGATCTTCTAGGGGTTGCCGCATTACTTCCAAAGCACCTCGTTTGAACTCGGGCAATTCATCTAGAAACAAAACCCCGTTATGCGCTAGAGAAATTTCTCCCGGTTGGGGATAGGTTCCCCCTCCAACTAAAGCAACATCAGAAATTGTATGGTGGGGCGAACGAAACGGACGTACACTGATCAGCCCCTGATCTTTTACCTTTCCCACTACAGAATGAATTTTTGTAGTCTCTAAAGCTTCCTGTAAGGTCATGGGAGGTAAGATACTGGGGAGGCGTTTTGCCAGCATGGTTTTTCCTGCTCCTGGCGGACCGATCAGAATGATGTTATGCCCTCCAGCTGCTGCAATTTCCATACAGCGTTTGATGGTTTCTTGACCTTTGACATCAGAAAAATCATGTTCAGGATATTTGAGTTGTTTTTGAAACTCGGCTCGAGTGTCCACTACCGTTGGATTTAATTTTTTTTTCTCCTCAAAAAAAGCAATAACCTCAGTCAAATTAGAAACTCCGTAAACTTTCAAATCTTTGACAATAGCTGCTTCTAAGTCGTTTTCTTTAGGCAAGATAAACCCCGTAAAACCGTCTTTCAATGCCTGAATGGCAATGGGTAGTGCACCCTTGATTGGGCGTATTCCACCGTCTAAGGCCAATTCTCCCATAATGAGGTAACGACCCAAATCTGGAGCCTGAATCTGATTAGATGCCGACAATATCCCCATAGCCAGCGGCAGGTCGTAAGCCGAACCTTCTTTGCGCATGTCGGCAGGTGCCATATTAATGGTGATTTTCTTACCCGGGAGTTTGTAACCAATATTGTTTAAAGCTGCAGCAATTCGGTAATTACTTTCTTTTACAGCATTGTCTGGCAAACCCACCAAATGGTAACCTATTCCTTTTCCAATATTGACTTCGATGGTAATTAAACTGGCTGTTACACCAAATACAGAAGATCCGTAGACTGAGACAAGCATGAAGTAAGTTTGGTTTGTTCTAAAATACAGATTTCTTCAAACAAAAAAAATTTTAAATGCAGCAGCTCTGGGGTTTAACGAGTCTGATTTTAGTCTCAATAATTAAAATACTGTGCTTTGGCAGGGGTTTTAGGAACCTGTTCTAATCCACTGAGTAACCAATTTTTAAAAGTTAGCTGATCCGTGTATTGTATGGGAGCATTCAGGAGTTGCCCTTCGGCAGTCATTTGAACATAAAAGGGTTGAGAAGCCGTATTAAAATTCACCGCCTGAAAAGTGGCCCATTTTTTACCGATCGTATTGATTTCTTTAATCCTACCGTCTGGATATTGATAATTAAATTGAGCTTCTGGGTCAAGCACCTCTCTGTCGTCCACATAAAGTGAAATGATGATGTAACGATCTTTCAACAATTCATAAACCTCAGTTGCAGCCCAAACATTTTCTTCCATCCGTCTGCAGTTTACACAAGCCCAACCGGTAAAGTCTAAAAGTATGGGTTTCTTCTCTTCCAGAGCTACTTTTTTTCCTGTCTCAAAATCCTTGTAGCAATCCAATCCTAGGGGGCAATCCGATTCTTGCGCACGAATACTGTAAAACTCAGGAGGTGGAAATCCACTAAACAAACGGAGCTTATTTTCTTCTGAAATAAAACCGAGAAAAAGGTAGCTCGTCAAAATCAAGGCACCTACAGCCAATAGTTTTCGCACTCTACTCAAAGGCATTTTTATTTCATTTGGAAAGCGAAAAATTCCAAAAAGATACAGAGTTAATCCAAAGGCCAAAAGCGTCCAGATTCCCACAAATATTTCGCGTTTTAAAATTCCCCAATGGGCAACTAAATCAGCATTGGATAAAAATTTGAGTGCTAAAGCTAATTCTAAAAAACCCAGTACTACCTTAACCGTTGTCATCCATCCTCCTGATTTAGGCAAAGCTTTTAAAGAATTGGGAAACAAGGCAAACAAACCAAAAGGTAAGCCCAGTGCGACTCCAAAGCCGAGCATTCCGATACTCAATTGAAAGGCGCCTCCTTCTGCCGTTAATGAACCGGCCAATAAAGAACCCAAAATGGGCCCTGTACAAGAAAATGATACAATAGCTAAAGTTAGTGCCATAAAGAAAATTCCTAACCCTCCGCGTACGGTCGAAGCTTCATCGGTCTTACTCCCCCATTGCGTGGGCAATGTGAGTTCATAAAATCCAAAAAATGAAAATGCAAAAAACACAAATACCACAAAAAAGAGCATATTCAATACGACGTTAGTTGCCAGATTATTTAAAATTTCAGGATTTAATGAATCAATAAAATGAAAAGGAAGACTTAACAATACATAGATCAGTACAATAAAAAAAGCATAGAGTAAAGCGTTAAAAATTCCTTTGGATTTTGAATTACTTTGTTTTAAAAAGAACGATACTGTGAGTGGGATCATTGGAAAAACACAAGGGGTTAGTAAAGCCAGAAGACCACCAAAAAATCCCAATAAGAAAATATTAAAAGGAGCATACGTTCCCTCTTTAACAAGGGTACTTTCCAGAAACTGTGTTTCAGTCAATTCAAGTTCCAACTCTGAAGACAAAATTTGGCTTTTTTCATCCAACTCCAGGGCAACAACTGATGAAGTTCCATCTAAAGAAATAACCAATGCTTCGTTTCTAAAAATGCAGAGTTCGTCATCACAAGCTTGGTAATTTATTGTTAGTTGAATTTGATTGAATTCATTATCGATAATTTGGATTTCTTGCTGAAAAAGAGCGCGTTCATTAAAAAAGGTCAAATCCATTTCAAACACTTCATCGAAATCGGTTATGGACTCGCTCTCTTTTACACTTCCAATCAATTTGTAGGCTGTACTATTTTCAAAAACAAATTCCGTAGGTATGGCCCCTTCAGGATTCGAAAATTGAGAATACAAATGCCATTTAGGAGCTATTTGCGCTTCAAAAGTCAATAAATAGCGATCTTCTGAGAGTTGCTCTACTCGACTTTCCCAGACTACAGGCTCTTCAATTTGTGCTTGCAAATAAAAGATTCCAATAAAAAAAAGCAGCCACGTTTTCATAGGCTCAAAGTCATTAAAAGAATTTCTGCTGTAGCTTCTTTTGCTGCATATCGTTTATCGCAACGTTTGCCAACGACCCACACAATAGCATCATTTGAATCACACAAAAGCCATTGAGCTTCTTTTTCCAAGGTGGTAAATTTTTCATCTTTGAAAAACTTACTCAGCATTTTTTTTCCTTTCATACCGGTTGGGTAAAAGTAATCTCCTTTTTTGTATTTTCTCAAATGGAGTGGTTTTTTTATTACACTTTTATCTAGCGCTGCTTGTTGTGGCTTCCAAGTCCCTTGTGAAGATTGGGAAAGTGTCTCCCAATGAAGCGGTAAAGGGAATTCAAGCGAATTTTTATTCAAATTTAAAATGTAATATTCGTCTTTAGTGTGAATTAATGGAGTCAAAACCATTACCTCTCGTTCACGAATTAACCGATGTGTATTTGAGAAAAGCATTTTGCCTTTAGGCGCTTTTACTAACTTCACTACCTCACTTGCTACAAAACCCAATGGAGCAAACCAATAATGAGCACAAAAAGTAGATTGCGGAATTTGTTCGAACGAATGAATATTTATTTCTAAACCAAAGGAATGCTCTTTAAAAATCTGCTGCTGAAGCCTATCCATTTGAGACTGAATAAAAGAATTCGCCGCTGTTAAATGATCTAGAGTTGTTTTAAAATTACTTAAATGCTCGGGATGTTTTTTTAACCAAGGTTCTACCAACTGGTTCCTAAATGCATTGCGAAGATAATCGTCTGATGCATTGGAGGCATCTTCACGCCAAGAAATTTGATTTTGCTTTGCATAAGCAACGATTTCGGTTTTGGTTACTTTTTTTAGGGGTCTTCGAATCCAATCTGTCTCGGGAATTCCCAATAATCCTGAAATACCTGTTCCTCTTGTAGAGTGCATTAAAAAGGTTTCAAATTGATCATTTAAGTGGTGTCCTGTGAGTAGTACAGAAAATCCGTGTGAATTTCTGAGTTCTTCAAACCACTGATAACGTAAGTTCCTGGCCGCAAGTTGCGTACTTTCTTTGGTGCGCTTTTTGTAAGCTTCTGTATCAAACCGCTTACTAAAAAAAGGAACCTTTTTAGTAGCACACCAATTTTTTACAAAATCCTCATCTTTATCACTAGCGGAAACACGCAATTGAAAATTACAATGTGCGACAGAAAAGACAATTTGATTTGCTTGGAGCAAATGGGCTAACACACTGCTATCTATCCCGCCACTGTGGGCTAACAGCACCTTTTCCGATGCAAAACTCAAAAGAGTTTGACGTATTTTTTCAATTTCTACAAATTCCACCTTACAAAGGTAAGGATTACCCTCTTTGGTTATCTCAAAAGATTTTAACCCCATTTTCTTGTTCAAATAAAAAAAATAATAGAAATTTGTGCCTTTATGTTTGAACACTATCAACATACCAACCTTTCAAGCAACGCAACTTTCCCGTTGCGCAGACTTCGTCGTCGCCCCTTTGGGGTGTAAATTTTTATGGAGTACGGTGAGCCCTTCTCCTTTGACGAACAAACTTTAATTCTTTTTTTCAATACCATTTAAAATGAAAATCATTCGCGCCAAAGCGGAACATATTACATATGCCAAAACCATCAGTGAATGTATTGATGAGTCAGCAAAATCTCGAGGTACGGGAATTGCAAGACGAACTCCTGAATACATTCACACTAAAATGCTCAATGGAAATGCAGTAATCGCTCTTGACAACAATACTTTTGCCGGTTTTTGCTACATCGAAGTTTGGGGGCATGGAAAGTACGTCGCTCATTCCGGACTCATTGTCGCTCCCAGTTATCGAGGACAAGGGTTAGCTAAAAAAATTAAAAAAGAAGTTTTTGAGCTTTCGCTACAGAAATATCCAGAGGCTAAAGTCTTTGGTATTACAACAGGGATGGCGGTGATGAAAATCAATTACCAGTTAGGTTACAAACCCGTGCACTTTTCTGAATTGACAGACGATCCTGAATTTTGGAAAGGGTGTCAGACATGCAAAAACTACGATGTCCTGACACGAACCGAACAAAAAATGTGCTTATGTACAGGGATGTTGTACGATCCTAAAGAAAGTGCAAAATCAAAAAAAATAAACGACAAGGTTTTTAAACGTTTGAAACAAATCAAAGAAACACTTTTACTCAAAAAGAAAAACTCATGAAAAAAGAACCCTTAGTTCTCGCATACAGCGGAGGTTTAGACACTTCTTATTCCTTAAAAAAACTTTCTCAAGACGGATATGAAATACATGCAGTGAGTGTCAATACAGGAGGCTTTAGTAGTCAAGAAATTGAAACCATCGAAAGCAAAGCCTATCAGATGGGAGCCTTTAACTATCAGAATATTAATGCATTGGAATCTTTTTATCAAAAAATTGTCAAATATTTACTTTTCGGAAATGTATTAAAAAACAACACCTACCCGCTTTCGGTAAGTGCCGAGCGAATCATTCAAGCCATTGAAATTGTCCGTTATGCAAAAGAAGTGGGCGCAAAATACATTGCACATGGAAGTACAGGCGCGGGAAATGATCAAGTGCGTTTTGATTTAATTTTTCAAGTAATGGCTCCCGAAATGGAAATCATTACGCTCATTCGTGACAACCAACTTTCTAGAGAAGACGAAATCAGTTATTTAAAAACAGAGGGGATTGACATTCCTTGGGAAAAAGCTCAGTATTCCATCAATCAAGGACTGTGGGGAACCAGTGTAGGTGGAGCTGAAACACTAACCTCGCATTTACCCCTGCCAGATACTGCCTATCCTAGCGCTTTAGAAGAAAACGAGCCTGTTAGTATCGAACTTCAATTTGAAAAAGGAGAATTAGTAGCTGTCAATGGAATGAAATCAGATGCTGTTTCGCTTATTCAGCAACTACAAGAGCTTGCAAAAAAATATGCCATCGGTAGAGATATTCATGTTGGCGATACCATTATTGGAATCAAGGGAAGGGTTGGCTTTGAAGCCGCTGCACCATTGATTTTGATTAAAGCGCATCATCTACTCGAAAAACACACTTTAAGTAAGTGGCAACAATATCAAAAGGAGCAACTGGCCAATTTTTACGGGATGCAATTGCATGAAGGGCAGTATCTTGATCCTGCAATGCGAGACATCGAGGCCTTTATGGAAAGTAGTCAGCAGCGGGTTAGTGGAACTGTATTTGTTCAACTCCACCCCTATCGTTTTGAATTGCTTGGTATTGATTCTCCTTTTGATCTGATGCAAGCAGAATTTGGAAGTTATGGAGAAATGAATAAGGGCTGGACCGCAGATGAGGCCAAAGGTTTTATCAAATTGACCTCCAATGCAACTAAAATTTATCAACACTTAAATTCAAAAAAATGAAAAAAGTTGGCATCATAGGGGGGTCAGGATACACAGGCGGAGAACTCATCCGACTCCTAATGCAACACCCTGCATTGACACTTGATTTTGTTTTTAGCACCACACGGGTTGGTAAATTACTTACCACAGCACATCCTGATCTGTTGGGTAGAACGACACGCTCTTTTACAGGAACAATCAATCCTGATGTTGACGTCTTGTTCCTTTGCTTAGGACATGGAAAGTCAAGAGCTTTTTTATCTGAAAATCATTTTTCTGAGCAAACTTTGATAGTTGACTTAGGAAATGATTTCCGATTAGAGGAGGACCATAAGTTTCAAGACAGAACCTTTGTTTACGGTTTACCTGAACTACAAAAAGAGGCCATTGAAAAAGCCCGATCCTTAGCAAATCCGGGTTGTTTTGCAACAGCCATTCAACTTGCTTTATTGCCTTTGGCAGAGCATAAAAAAATAAGCAGTGCCTTACACATAAATGCAACTACGGGAAGTACAGGTGCTGGAGTGGGCCTGAGTCCAACTAGTCACTTCAGTTGGAGAAATAATAATTTGTCATGGTACAAACCTTTTACCCATCAGCATTTAGGTGAGATTCATAGAACTTTAAATCAATTGAATGCCCCTGCAGAAATATTCTTTATGCCCCAAAGAGGTAATTTTACCAGAGGTATTTTCGCTACGGCTTACACGCATTTTGAAGGAAGCCTAGAAGAGGCCAATGCACTCTACGAAGCTTTTTACAAAGCTGACCCATTTACCCATATTGCTCATGATCCCATCAATTTAAAATCGGTTGTAAATACCAATAATTGTTTTATTCATCTGCATCTCCACGAAAAAACCTTATTGATCACCAGTTGTATTGACAATTTAGTGAAAGGAGCTTCAGGACAAGCAATACAAAACACCAATCTGATGATGGGTTGGGAAGAAACACTAGGATTAGAACTTAAAGCCACCGTATTTTAATTAAATAGATATGAAAATTGCAATAATAGGAACCGGAAATTTAGGATTAAGTATTGCCAAAGGGTTGATCATAAACAATACCTACACCGACCTCTACCTAACCAAAAGAAATCTTGAGTCGATCAGAGAATTTGAAGAATACAAAAGTGTTTTTCTCACTACCGACAATAAAGAGGCAGTTAAAAATGCTGATATCTTAATATTTGCCGTACAGCCGAGTCAATTTGAATCCATACTCGAAGAGATCAAACCTCATTTAAATGAAAAACATGTTGTTATTTCAACCATCACTGGTTTTGCCATTTCAAGAATAGAAGACGTAATTAGTAAATCGTATCCAATTGTTCGAGCCATGCCCAACACTGCGATTTCTGTAGGTAAATCCATGACCTGTTTGTGTCACAACAAAGAAGGAGAATCAAAACTCCCCATCGCTGAAGCCATTTTTAACGGATTGGGTACCAGCCTTCCAATCGAAGAACATTTAATGCAAGCTGCAACGGTATTGTGTGCCAGTGGAATTGCTTTTTGGATGCGTTTAATTCGGGCAACAACCCAAGGGGGTGTTCAGATGGGTTTTGATGCAGACATTGCACTAAAAATGTCCATGCACACTGCCATGGGTGCTGCCAGCTTACTCATTGAATCAGACACCCATCCTGAAGAGGAAATTGACCGAGTAACGACACCAAGAGGTTGTACCATTACGGGTTTGAATGAAATGGAGCATCAAGGCTTAAGCTCATCCTTGATTAAAGGTCTGAATGCTTCTTTTGACAAAATTAACGAAATAGCCAAGCAGTAAATGAACTTATTTAACGTTTATCCTTTGTACGATGTAACTCCCCAAAGAGCACAAGATGTCTATGTTTACGATGAGAATGAAGTAAAGTATTTAGATTTGTACGGAGGTCATGCAGTAATCAGCATCGGGCATTCTCACCCTCATTTTGTTAAAAAGATCCGTGAACAATTGGAACGTATTGCCTTTTATTCCAATGCTATTCAAAATCCCCTTCAGAACAAATTGGCGGCTTCCATAGCGGAACAATCTTGCCTTCACAATTATGAGTTATTTTTATGTAGCACAGGGGCAGAAGCAATTGAAAATGCTTTAAAGTTGAGTTCCTTTCACACGGGTAGAAAAAAGGTTATTGCCTTTCATGGTGCGTTCCATGGGAGAACTTCAGCAGCAGTTTCAGTAACAGATAACGCTGCAATCAATGCGCCTTTAAACCTTCAGCATCAAGTTACTTTTCTCCCTTTTAATGATATTGAGGCACTCGAAAAAGAATTGGCCACAGAATCTTACTGTTCCGTAATTTTCGAAACCATCCAAGGTGTGGGAGGTTTGGATCAACCCAGTGAGGAGTTTGTTATTGCTATGGAATCGTTGTGCAAAAAATATGGGAGTTGTCTTATCGCTGACGAGGTTCAATCTGGTTTTGGACGGACGGGAACCTTTTTCGCTTATCAAAATCATCCTATTACTCCCCACATCATAACAATGGCTAAAGGCATGGGGAACGGTTTTCCAATTGGTGGAATTTTGATTCATCCTGATATCAAAGCCAAATACGGGATGTTGGGAACTACATTTGGCGGAAATCATCTTGCTTGCAGTGCTTCACTAGCAGTACTGGATGTGCTCAAAAAAGATCGTTTACAAGAAAAAACAAAAACTTTAGAACGCTATTTTAGAGATCAAGCTGCTGAAATTCCAGAAGTTAAAAAGGTTAAAGGCAGCGGGTTAATGTTGGGGCTAGAATTTGATTTTGAAATTGGATCGCTTCGAAAATCACTAATTTACGATCATCATATCTTTACAGGGGGAAGTAGTAATAAAAAGCTCATTCGGATCTTACCTCCGCTAACCATAGAAGAAAAGCACTTTGATCATTTTTTTAGTGCTTTAAAAATTGCTTTAAAAAATATTTAATTCCCACAGATGAAAAACTATTTAAATTTAGATGATATTCCCAATCTTCAAAACGCGATTGACGAAGTAATTACTCTAAAAAAAGATGCCTTCGCAAACGAACATTTAGGGAAACACAAAACACTTGGGATGTTGTTTTTTAATCCCAGTCTGCGAACTCGTTTAAGTACCCAAAAAGCAGCCCAGCATATGGGACTTAAAACCATGGTGATGAATTTTTCCAACGAGGCTTGGGCGTTGGAATTTGAAGATGGTACTAAAATGAGTGGCTTGCGTTCTGAACACATCAAAGAAGCTGCTGCGGTAATTTCACAATATTGCGATATGGTAGCCATACGTGCTTTTGCAACACTAAGTGATAAACAAAAAGACGAATCTGAACAGGTGTTGAATAATTTTGCTCGTTATGCCAGCATTCCGATAATCAATATGGAAAGTGCCACTGCACATCCTTTACAAGCATTAGCTGATGCCGTAACGCTTAAAGAACACAGCTTGAAAAAGCGTCCGAAAATCGTATTAACCTGGGCACCCCATCCCAAAGCTCTTCCTCATGCCGTAGGGAATTCATTCACTCGAATGGTACAAAAGTTAGATGCTGAATTTGTAATTGCCCAACCAAAAGGTTATGAATTAAATCCAGAAATCACCAAAAATACTCCATTGATTTACGATCAAGACGAAGCGCTTGAAGGTGCTGATTTTGTCTATGCTAAAAATTGGTGTTCTTATGAAGACTATGGAAAAATTCTTCGTACAGACGATCAATGGATGCTGACTGCTGAAAAAATGAAATTAACTAATCAAGCTAAATTCATGCACTGCTTACCGATACGAAGAAATATTGTGGTTTCAGATAATGTGTTGGATCATTCCAGTTCTTTGGTAATACAACAAGCAAACAACAGAACTTATGCTGCACAATGGGTTTTAAAACAACTTCTCGAAAATGGATAAGCTTCAAATTGTAAAGATTGGTGGTAATGTTATTGAAGACCGAAAGGCACTCTTGGAGTTCCTTAGCGATTTTTCAAACTTAGAAGGTCCCAAAATTTTGGTTCACGGAGGAGGAAAAGAAGCCACTCAGATGGCAAAAAAACTCGGTGTAGAGGTCCAACTTATTGAGGGCAGAAGAATTACTGACGCCCAAAATCTTGAAATCATCACCATGCTTTATGCAGGGAAGCTGAACAAAAATATTGTGGCACAATTGCAAGCTTTAGGATGCAATAGCCTTGGTTTAACTGGAGCTGACGGTAACAGTATTTTAGCTGATAAAAGACCTTCGGATCCTATCGACTTTGGTTTTGTCGGAGATCTTACAGAAGTAAATCAGTCGTTATTCAAACTGTTACTTCGCGAGGGAATCAGTCCTGTTTGTTGTGCACTTTCCCACGATGGAAAAGGGCAATTGCTCAATACCAATGCGGATACCATAGCTGCTACCCTAGCTGCCGCACTCTCCTCAAATTACGAAGTATGCTTAAGTTTCTGTTTTGAAAAGGATGGCGTACTTTCCGATCTTAATGATGAGCTTTCGATTATTAAAACGATTAATGAGGAAGACTACATAAACTTAAAATCCAAAGGTGTTTTACACACGGGAATGCTTCCTAAACTTCAAAACTGCTTTATGGCACTAAAAAACGGAGTCAAGCAAGTCCGAATCGGAAGTCCAAAAATGATAACTGAAACCGTTAACTACACCCAAATAACCAACTGATGCTAACTCAAAACGCAATTTTATTATTACAAGATTTGATTCGTCTGGAATCATTTTCAGGTGCTGAGGACCAAACCGCAGCTCGACTAGAACAATGGTTTAATCAGTACAGTATTCCATTTCAAAGAAAAGACCATAACATTTGGGCAACCAATAAATTTTTTGACGAGAAGAAACCCACGCTACTTCTCAATTCACATCACGATACAGTAAAACCCAATCAAGGATACACTAGAGATCCTTTTAGTCCCGATATTGAAAACGGAAAGCTTTACGGACTAGGGAGTAACGATGCGGGCGGCGCTTTGGTTTCTCTGATTGCCACCTTTACTCATTTTTATGAGAATCCGAATCTAGCATACAATCTGCTGATCGTTGCCTCAGCTGAGGAAGAAAATGCGGGGGAAAAAAGTTTGCGTTACCTCCTGACCGACCTTCCTCAAATTGATATCGCCATTGTTGGTGAACCCACCTTAATGGATTTGGCTATTGCAGAAAAAGGATTGGTCGTTTTTGATCTCCATCTGAAAGGAACCGCAAGTCATGCTGCACATCCAAATGAAGATAACCCTTTGATGAAACTACCAAAACTGATCCAAGAAGTTGATGCACTTAATTTTGAGAAAGTTTCTCCCTTACTTGGACCCGTAAAAGCAACTTTAACACAAATTCAGGCAGGAAGTCAGCACAATGTAGTTCCCTCTGAAGTGAATCTCGTACTCGATGTTCGGGTAAACGAATGCTATTCAAATAAAGAAATTAAGGATATTATTGAGAAAGCTTTAAGTTGTGAAGTAAAAGCACGTTCCTTACGTCTGAAAAGCTCTTCCATAAATTCCGATCACCCCATTGTAAAAGCTGGAATTGAATTGGGAAAAAACACCTACGGCTCCCCTACTTTGTCCGATCAGGCTGGATTGGATTGTCCTTCACTTAAACTTGGACCAGGGGACTCTACCCGATCACATTCAGCAAATGAATTTATCTACATCCGAGAAATTGAGGAGGGCATTACTTTTTATGTCAACTTGTTAAATCAAATTTTATAAGCTTATGAAACTTTGGCAAAAAGAAACTTCAACAAATGAAAAAATCGATCACTTTACTGTGGGTAATGATCGTACATATGACTTGGTTTTAGCACCTTATGATTGCATTGCCTCAAAAGCCCATGCGCACATGTTAGGGAAAATTGGACTCCTTATGCCCAAAGAAGTTGAGAAACTGACCCAAGCGCTGAATACCATTCAAGAATCTGCTGAGCAAGGAGATTTTGAGATTGAAAAAGAATTTGAAGACATGCATTCCAAGATTGAATTTATTCTGACTGAAAAGTTGGGAGACTTGGGGAAAAAAATTCATACTGCCCGATCGAGAAACGATCAAGTTTTGGTTGCTATTCAATTGTTTATCAAAACCGAATTAACACAAGTAAAAAAAGAGGTTGTAAGTTTATTTGATTTGCTTATGGATCTTGCCGAACGACATCAAAATGATTTACTCCCAGGCTACACCCATATGCAAGTCGCCATGCCTTCTTCTTTTGGGCTTTGGTTTTCAGCCTATGCTGAAAGTCTAATTGACGACGTTGCTTTTCTCAATACTGCCATCGAATTGACAGATCAAAATCCATTGGGAAGTGCTGCTGGTTTCGGGAGTTCTTTCCCTATTGATCGGGAAATGACAACCAAAGAGCTGAATTTTAAGACTTTAAAATACAATGTTGTAGCAGCGCAAATGGGGCGTGGTAAAATTGAAAAAGCGACAGCAACAACTCTTGGTATGCTCAGCGGGACCCTTGCTAAACTTGCTATGGATGTCTGTATGTACATGGGTCAAGATTTTGATTTCATCTACTTTCCTGAAGAGTTAACTACTGGATCGAGTATCATGCCTCACAAAAAAAATCCAGATGTTTTTGAACTAATACGTGGAAAATGTAATCTGCTCCAAGGACTTCCCCAACAGCTTGCGTTGCTTACATCCAACCTTCCCAGCGGTTACCATCGGGAAATGCAATTGGCAAAAGGACCCATAATTGAAGCCTTTCAGGAGATTAAAGCCTGTCTGGAAATGATGCGTTTTAGTCTTTCAAAAATTCAGGTAAGAAAAAATATTACAGCCGATTCGAAATACGACTATCTGTTTAGTGTTGATACGCTAAATGAGTGGGTAAAACAGGGAGTTCCTTTTCGTGAAGCGTATCAAAAAATGGGAAAGGAAATTGCAACAGGCAATTACACGCCCAAAAGAAATTTGGATCACAGCCACCAGGGAAGTCTCGGCAACTTACAACTTGAGAATATTCGCCAAAAAATGAATTCTGTAAAGAATTAAAAATCTCGATAATTCCAATCTCCTCTGTAAGCCCGATCCAGCAATAAATTTGCTCCATGATCATCAACAAATTGTTCGCTCACAGGATTCCATTCCAAAGGACGTTGAAGGGCATATGCAATGTTTGAAACATTACAAACTGTTGCCGTTCGATGACCAATTTCCACATCGCAAATGGGACGACTTCGCTCACGAATGGCATGCATCCAGTCTTTATGATGATTTTCACTTTTGTACACTCGTTTGGTGTCAGAATCCTTTAACGGAGTTTTCGCTAGAGCTTTGTTTGGATAGGTTCGTAGGTACCCTCTACTGATCTCCAAACTCCCTTCTGTTCCAATAAACTGAATCTCATTTCCACCCTTACCCCATTGGGTATGAGTTACCTTAATTCCATTTTCATAGGTAAAAACCATTCCGCTCTCAGCGGGGTTGGAAGGGGGAGTAAATTGTATTGGTCCGCTGTCGTCTTGATCTAATGCCCATTGAACAATATCAAACATATGAGCTCCCCAATCGGTAACCATTCCTCCTCCAAAAGGTTTGTAATCCCTCCATAAAGCCCAACGGTTATCTCCTACGGGATTTGCTAAATCAGCATGATATCCTCTGTAGGAAGCTGGACCAATCCATGCATCCCAGTCAATGTTGTCAGGGGTTTGCTGAGTCGGCAAATCACATTCTTTGTAGGGTGCGCCAATGGATACCTTAATTTCTTTTATCTCGCCAAGGTAACCATTGCGAATTAACTCGACTCCATGACGAAAGCGATCCCAAGAACGCTGCATACTTCCCGTTTGAAAAACACATTGGTATTTTCGTGCAGCATCCACCATGGCACGCCCTTCAGCAACCGTACTCGATAGTGGTTTTTCACAATAAATATCTTTTCCTGCTTTGGCAGCATCTACAGCCATCTGCGCATGCCAATGATCGGGTGAAGCAATCACTACAGCATCAATATCTTTTCTACTTAAAAGTTCTCGGTAAGCTTTAATTTCAGCCAACTTTTGCGAAGCTTTATCTTTTTTTGCAAGTTGCTCTTGGAAGGTCTTAGAAAAAAGAGCATTTTTTTCGCTATCTACATCGCTAACCGCTATTACTGCGGCAGCATCATAGTTTACAAAATTAGTCATCAAACCTCGCCCTTGCCTTCCTGCACCAATAAATCCAAGTTGAATTTTGTCGTTGGGTGCTGTTCCAGAAAAACCCATCACATGGCTAGGAACAATACTGAATATGGATGAAGCGACTGCAGATTTTTTAATGAATGATCTTCTTTTCATGATTAAATGCTTTTGTTTTTAGATTGGAAACTAAAGTTAGAAAAATTAACTCATTGAGGTTGTATTAAAAAATAAAATAGCCCTCTTTGGCATATTAATTGTATCCTATCAAACAGACAGGATACTCATTAGAACATGTTAAAAAAAATTGTACTTGTTTTGTTCTTTACATTTCAAGCTTGTTCCGATGGATTGGAAAAAGAGGATTTAATCGGAATAAAACTCAGGGTAAATTATTACACAGAAGAATGCCAGGGGATTATTTTACAGCAATGTTATCTAGTTCAAGAAGGAGACGCAATTGGAGGAACTAATTGGGAGTTGTTTTATGATCCAATTTTGGGTTTTGAGTTTGAAGCAGGTTATGTTTATGACCTAGATGTAACGGTCACAAAAGTGGACAATCCACCCGCTGACGCCTCTTCTTTGAAGTATTCTTTAAACCGAATTATCCAAAAAATTAAAAAGGATTAAGTCTAAGAATGAATGGATCGATTATCCGTTGCTGCTAAAGCTGCTTCTTTGACAGCCTCTGCATAAGTTGGGTGGGAATGACTCATACGGGCAATGTCTTCTGCTGAAGCTCTAAATTCCATCGCAGTTACTGCTTCTGCAATTAAATCTGCCGCACGAGCACCAATCATATGAACTCCTAAAACCTCATCCGTTTCCGCATCAGCTAGGATTTTTACAAACCCATCCACATCCATACTGGCACGAGCGCGACCCAGAGCACGCATTGGAAACTGGCCTGACTTGTAATTAATACCTTGTGCTTTTAATTCTTCTTCTGTTTTACCAACCGCTGCAACTTCTGGCCATGTGTAAATTACATTTGGGATTAAATTGTAATTAATATGTGGTTTTTGTCCTGCTAAAAACTCAGCTACAACCACACCTTCTTCCTCAGCTTTGTGAGCCAACATGGCTCCTTGAACTACATCTCCAATTGCATAAATATTGGTTGCTGAGGTTTGGAGATGATCGTTTACAACGATCTGACCTCGTTCGTTGATTTGGACTCCTGCTGCCTGAGCATTTAAGCCCTCCGTGTAGGGACGACGGCCTACAGAAACCAGACAATAATCCCCCTTAAAAGTGACTGCTGCTTCTTTTTTATCTGTTGCAGTAACTTGAACCGTGTCTCCTTTTCGTTCCACTTTATTCACTCCATGAGATAAATAAAATTTTACGCCCTGCTTTTTCATCACTTTCATTAATTCTCTTGACAATCCTGCATCCATCACCGGAGTAATACGATCTGCATATTCAATCACAGATACCTCAGCTCCTAAGCGGCGGTAAACTTGGCCTAATTCCAATCCAATAACACCTCCACCAATTACGATTAAATGCTTAGGGATTTCCTTAAGTTTCAAAGCCTCTGTTGAAGTGATTACTCGTTCCTTGTCTATTGTAATAAAGGGTAATGTTGCCGGCTTTGAGCCTGTAGCAATAATACTATTTTTTGCCTCAATGGTTTGGGCATCTTCACCTACAATTTTGATGTGCGTTGCATCTTCAAAACTTCCTAGACCGTGTAAAACGTCTATTTTATTTTTCCCCATTAAATAATCGATCCCTTTGGTAGTCTGTTCTACAACAGCTGCTTTACGATCAATCATTTGTTTGAAATTTACTTTAGGAGCCCCTTCAAATTCAATACCGTGTTCTGAAAAATGTTTTTCTGCCGACTCAAAATGATGTGAGGAATCTAAAAGCGATTTAGAAGGAATGCACCCGACATTCAGACAGGTTCCTCCAAGGGTATTGTATTTTTCAATTAGTGCCGTTTTCATTCCTAGCTGGGCACAGCGAATTGCAGCTACATAGCCTCCGGGACCTGATCCGATTACAGCAACATCATATTTTTTCATAATCACAAATATTTAGCGATTTCAAAAATACAAATGTTTCCTCGCTCTTTGGCATCTTAAAGAATGGTTTTGAAATATTTTTTTAATTTAGCTCAATACTCCCAACTCACAATAATATGACCCATACCTCCTTACCCAAATACTACCACGAAATTCAAAAAAAATCTCGGGATTTAAAATTCGGTCAGATTTCTGAAGATGAAGTTGGTGTACTTCTAAGGCTTTTGGTTTCCTCAAAACCCCGAGCCAAGGTTTTGGAACTTGGAACAGGGACTGGAATGGGTTTGTCATGGATTGCCGAAGGCTTGCATTCTGAAGGAAGTTTAGTGTCTGTAGAAAAAAATGAAAAATTACTTAATGTAGCTCGTATGTTTTTTGAAGACGATCCGCGTATTGAACTGGTTCATCAAGATGCTTCTTCTTGGATTGAAGAAAATCGTGATGCTCAATTTGATGTTATTTTTGCTGATACCTGGGCAGGAAAATTCACCGATTTGGACGCTATTTTAAAAATGGTAAAAACCAATGGGTTTTATTTAATTGATGATTTGAACTATCAAGCGCATTGGCCAGGGTACCATCAGGAAAAAGTACTTTTTTTAGTGGATAAATTAAAATACCACCCTGATTTTTACACTTTTCCAATAGATGTAGGTACGGGCTTGATGTTGCTATGCAAAAAATAATATCAACCGCTTTCCTATTTGTAATTCATAGGATCTCATTTAAATTGATTAAACTTGTAATGCAACAAAACCAAAAGCTTTGAAAAGCAAACAACTCTCTTTAGGTCGAGCTCTTTTTCCCATACTTATTTTGGTACTTCTTTTGTCTTACAACGTCATTGTTTATGGCGATGATGCTCTGAGCGGTTCCAATCAATTCATTTTATTATTGGGAGGGGCCGTAGCCGCCATTGTCGGTTTCCTTCAAAAAATAAGTTACGAGGTCATGTTAGAAAAAGTAGCTGAAAATCTTCAATCAGTAACAGGAGCTCTACTTATCCTTTTATTTGTTGGAGCTCTTGCCGGTACTTGGCTGATTAGTGGAATTATTCCGGCCATGATTTATTACGGCTTGCAAATTCTGCATCCCAGTATCTTTTTACCTGCTTGCATAATCATATGCGCTATTATTTCTTTGGCTACCGGGAGTAGTTGGACAACCTCTGCTACTGTTGGAATTGCCTTGATCGGTATTGGAAAAGTTTTGGGGATTCCAGTGGGTATGGTTGCGGGTGCTGTTATTTCAGGTGCTTATTTTGGGGATAAATTGTCCCCATTGTCTGACACAACCAATCTAGCGCCTGCCATGGCAGGTGGTGATTTGTTTACGCACATTCGTTACATGACACTTACCACAGTTCCGAGTATTGTTATCACCTTAATTGTTTTTTTTATTATCAGTTTTACCCAATCAACAGTGGGTACAGCTGATATTGAATCTCTTATGGTCGCAATCAAAGATAAGTTTACCATTCATCTAGGGCTATTTTTAGTCCCTGCAGTTGTGATTTTTTTGATTGTTAAAAAGGCACCTCCTCTAATTGCTCTTTTAATTGGTACACTCATGGGAGGTCTTTTTGCGCTCATCTTTCAGAAGGATATTTTAATGGAGGTGGCACAAGCCAGTAGTTTTAGTTTTGATGCAGCCTACAGAGGGATTATGGATGCCATAACCGTTTCAACCCAAATCAAAACAATGAATCCTTTGTTAAATGATTTGTTTAGTTCTGGAGGGATGGAAGGAATGCTGGGAACCATTTGGCTGATTATTTGTGCTATGGTTTTCGGAGGTGTTATGGATGCAATTGGAGCGCTTACACGCATAAGCAACGCATTATTAAGTTGGGCACAAACCACTTTTCAATTGTTTGCAAGCACTGCAGCCTCTTGCTTGGCAATTAATCTGACCGCTTCGGATCAGTACCTATCCATAGTAATCCCAGGAAAAATGTTTGCAAAAGCCTATGAAAAAAGAGGGTTGGCTCCTGAAAATTTAAGTAGAACTTTAGAAGACGCCGGTACTGTTACCTCGGTCTTGATTCCTTGGAATACATGCGGTGCCTATCAATCTGGGGTATTGGGAGTTGGAGTAGGTGAATATTTCATTTATGCTATTTTCAACTGGCTTAGTCCTTTTATGACCCTGGCCTATGCAGCATTAAAAATTAAAATTGCAATGAGAAAAAAATAACTTTTAAGGTAAGTGCCCTAAAGATTAGTGCCTTTAATTAAATGTAATAATTGATGTAAAACCCTGGTTACAAGAATTCAAAATGATAATGTAAAATTTATAAGAAAAACTTATTTAAGCATCAATTTTTATAAATCAAAATTGATACAGCATAGACGTACATTTTTTATTTTAGTAATCAAAAATAATTTAATCATGAGTGAGAGTAAATGTCCTTTTCACGGTTCCACTACAAAACCTAATGTAGGAACCGAAAACAACAATTGGTGGCCCAATCAACTGAATGTTGATATTTTGCGCCAGCACGACACCAAAAGCAATCCGATGCCTGAGGTGAATTACAAAAAAAATGTACAGAATTTAGACCTCGAAGCTGTTAAAGAAGATGTCAAAATCATGCTAAAGGATTCCAAAGATTGGTGGCCTGCAGATTGGGGACACTACGGTCCGTTTTTTATTCGAATGACCTGGCATGCTGCTGGCACCTACAGAACCGGTGATGGTCGTGGAGGAGCTGCAACAGGTGCACAACGCTTTGCTCCATTAAACTCTTGGCCTGATAACGGTAATCTGGACAAAGCACGACGTTTACTTTGGCCGATTAAACAAAAATACGGGAACAATCTTTCTTGGGCAGATTTACTTGTCCTAGTTGGAAATGTTGCCATTGAAGATATGGGAGGACCGAATCATGGAACCGTTCTTGGACGTGAAGACATTTGGCATCCAGAAAAAGATATTTATTGGGGAGCCGAAGACGAGTGGTTGGGAGACAATCGCTACGGAGACACCCGTCAGTCTCTTGAAAATCCGCTTGCTGCCGTTCAGATGGGGTTAATTTATGTTAATCCTGAAGGACCTAATAGTAATCCAGATCCTGCCCTGTCTGCTCAAGACATTCGCGAAACCTTTAAGAGAATGGCAATGAATGATGAGGAGACCGCCGCCCTAACTGCTGGAGGGCATACCTTTGGTAAAGCACACGGTGCGGGTGACGCTGGACTTGTTGAGGCAGAGCCAGAAGGTGCTCCCATAGAAATGATGGGGCTAGGCTGGAATAACAAACATGCATCTGGTGTTGGTGTTCACGCCATTACTAGTGGTATTGAAGGTCCTTGGACCACAAATCCTACCCAATGGGATATGGGCTATTTAGAGCTTCTCTTTAAATACGAATGGGAGCTTAAGAAAAGTCCTGCTGGAGCTTGGCAATGGCATCCCATGGATTGTGCAGAAGAAGATATGGTACCCCAAGTGGACGGAAGCGATCAAAAAGTCCTTCCTATGATGACTACTGCCGACATGGCTTTAAAAGTAGATCCAGCTTACAACAAAATTTGTCAACGATTTTTAGCCAACCCAGAGGAGTTTGGTGAAACTTTTGCCAAGGCTTGGTTCAAATTGCTTCATAGAGATATGGGCCCTAAGTCCAACTATGTTGCTGGGGATTTTAAAGATGTGGATTACATATGGCAAGACCCTACTTCTGTAGGTAAACTACTAACTTCATCAGAAGAACAAGCCGTCCGAGAAGCACTTTCAAATTCTGGATTAAGCAATCAAGAAATGATTCGTACTGCCTGGGCTAGTGCGAGTAGTTTCCGTGGTTCTGACAATCGCGGAGGGGCTAATGGAGCTCGAATTCGTTTGCAGCCTCAGAGATCGTGGGAAGCAAATAAACCTGAAGAACTCGATAAAGTTTTAGCGGTTTATGAACAAATTGCTACAGAACAAGGGACCAGTGTAGCAGATGTAATTGTAATTGGCGGGGCTGTGGCAATCGAGAAAGCTAGTGGCCAGAAAGTAGCTGTGACCACAGGTCGCGGAGATGCAACCCAAGAAAATACGGATATTGACTCTTTCAATCTACTCAAGCCAAGAGCCTGTGGTTTTAGAAATTATTCAGAGAAAGAATTTGCAGTAAGTCCTGAAGAAATCATGTTAGACAAAGCTCAACTCCTCGGCTTAAATCCTGTTGAAATGACCCTTTTAGTTGGAGGTATGCGTGCCATGGGTATTTCACACAGCGGAGACGGCGTTTGGACAGATGGTGCTTTGGATAACAACTGGTTTAAAACTTTACTTTCAATGGATGTAAAGTGGACTACCACTGGATACAATAGCTATGTCGCCAAAGACAGAATCACCAATAAAGAAGTTAGAACTGCTTCCAGAACAGATCTTGTTTTGGGTTCAAATTCTGAATTGAGAAGCATTGTCGAAGTTTATGCTCAAAATGATAACAATGACAAATTTATTAGTGATTTTATCAAAGCGTGGAATAAAGTAATGGATGCGGATCGGTTTGATCTCAAATAGATTCTAAATTCATAGGTAAAAAGACAAAACCCGATTTAATCATCGGGTTTTTGTTTTTAATAAAATCAAGGGGTCTAATATTCAATTAAAATCTTAAAGGATTCAAAGAGTATGGAATCCTTTGGAATTGAATTTGTACTTTTACAGAAGATTTTTAACCGATGGCTAAAAAAAAGCAACCCAAGCAAATCGATCCCAAAATAAAAAGGCAAAGACAAGTGCTTTTCGGTGGGGCGTTATTGCTTTTAGCATTGCTTTTAATTCTTGCATTTACATCCTATCTGTACAGCTGGAAAGCAGACTACAGCACCCTGACAGCATTAACCGACAGGACCGTTGTTGCCCAAAACATTCTCAATAAATTAGGGGCCTTGATCAGCCACTTTTTTATTTATGAGGGAGTGGGTTTAGGAGCCTTTTTCATTCCCTACCTCATTGGTCTTAGTGGTTACAAATTGTTTTTTCAGGGAAGCACAAGCAAATTAGTCACCTCTTGGGCATGGGGCTTAGCACATATGCTTTGGACCTGTTTGGCTTTTGGATATTTTTGGACAGATTACCCAATCTCATCTGGAGTGATTGGATATGAACTACATTCATTTGCGGTAATTTACATTGGTCGATTGGGATTATTATCCATATTAGCTTTTGTATTTCTATGCTTTATCGTAATTGAATTCGGCTGGACACCCGAGAAAATGGCACAGTGGGTTAAAAGTTTAAGTAAAGAAAAACCTGAGGTAACTGAAAACATGCCTGACGAAAATCTTTCTGTTGATTTTGAAACGAATGCTGAAACAATAGAGGATGACCAAGAAGTGATCTCAGAGGAAAGCGTAGATCGTTTAGAAACTCAAGATGCAGAAGAATCAAGTTTAGAAAACGAACCTATTTCAATGGAAATTGAAGCTCCTGTTGAAGAAAGTATTGAAGATCAACTTTCAAAAAACTTGGTTGAAAAACAAGGGTTTTTTGATCCAACTCTTGAGTTGAGTAATTTTAAAAGACCTGGGATTGACCTATTGAAAGACTATGGTGACGGTAGCATTACCATCAACCAAGAAGAGTTAGAGGCCAATAAAAATAAAATTGTTGAGACGCTGAGCAATTACAAAATCGGAATTGCGAATATCAAAGCAACCATAGGACCTACTGTAACCCTTTATGAGATCGTTCCCGACGCAGGAATTCGAATTTCCAAGATTAAGAATTTAGAGGATGACATAGCCCTTTCATTATCGGCTTTAGGGATTCGAATTATTGCTCCTATCCCCGGAAAAGGAACCATTGGAATAGAAGTTCCAAATCAAAAAGCAAGTATTGTTTCCATGCGCTCAGTTATTGGTGCTGCCAAATTTCAAAATGCGGAAATGGAATTACCCATCGCCCTTGGGAAAACAATTAGTAACGAAACTTTTGTGGTAGATTTGGCTAAAATGCCTCACCTTCTTATGGCAGGTGCTACAGGACAGGGAAAATCGGTAGGACTTAATGCTGTACTCACTTCGTTACTTTACAAGAAACATCCAGCAGAAGTCAAATTTGTTTTGGTTGATCCCAAAAAGGTAGAACTCAATATTTACAATAAAATTGAACGACATTACCTTGCCAAGCTGCCGGATACAGAGGAAGCCATCATTACCGATAACACCAAAGTGATTAACACTCTTAATTCACTTTGTATTGAGATGGACAATCGGTATGAATTGCTTAAAAATGCAATGTGCCGAAATCTAAAAGAATACAACAAGAAATTTAGAGAGCGGAAATTAAATCCGAACGATGGTCACAGTTATTTACCCTACATTGTTTTAGTAGTTGATGAATTTGCGGACCTTATCATGACAGCAGGTAAAGAGGTTGAAACGCCGATTGCACGTTTGGCACAGTTGGCTCGTGCCATTGGTATTCACCTGATCATCGCAACACAGCGGCCATCTGTAAATGTAATTACCGGAATTATCAAAGCAAATTTTCCTGCTCGTATTGCATTTCGAGTAACTTCAAAAATTGATTCAAGGACAATCTTGGACAGTGGAGGTGCAGATCAACTCATAGGAAGAGGAGACATGCTCTACACCCAAGGAAATGAATTAACCCGAATTCAATGTGCATTTGTAGATACACCTGAGGTAGAGCGAATTGCTGCATACGTGGGCGGACAAAAAGGCTATGCAGATGCGCATTTACTCCCAGAATATGTAGGGGAAGAAAATACCAGTAATTTGGATATTGACGCCAGTGAACGAGATGCTCTTTTTAGAGAAGCTGCCGAAGTCATTGTAACTGCTCAACAAGGTTCGGCATCTTTGTTGCAACGAAAGTTAAAACTCGGTTACAATAGAGCCGGTAGAATTATCGATCAAATGGAGGCTGCAGGAGTTGTAGGTCCTTTTGAAGGAAGCAAAGCCAGACAAGTTTTAGTTTCTGACTTTGCAGCATTGGATCGTTTACTTAATGATGAATCGATTTGACCTTTTTAAAACAAATAGAACAGCTATGAGAAAATCAATTGTTTTTCTTTTTTTTACACTAACAACAACATTTTCGTTGCAAGCCCAAAATACAGAAGCTGCCAAAAAACTATTGGATGAAGTATCAGCAAAAATTGCCTCATTTAAGACCATGACATTTGATTTTGATTATGTATTGGAAAACAGACAAGAAAACATCAAACAAGAAACAAACGGTTCTGTAACCGTTTCGGGGGATCGGTACAAACTCCTTTTTCTAGGAGCAGAACAATTGTACGATGGTGAAAAAACCTACACAATAGTTCCCGAAAATGAAGAGATTACAATTGAGACCAAAGACGAAGCAGAAGATGTAGGAATTAATCCGTCCAAGCTTCTTTACTTTTACAAAGAGGGATATGCTTTCCAATGGGACATCAAACAGAATGTAATGGGGCGAAACATTCAATTTATAAAACTCATTCCTATGGATGAAAACAAAGACATCAACTATTTGTTGCTTGGTATTGACACAATCAAAAAGACGATCTACAGATTGATCGAAATCGGATCCAATCAAACAAGAACCACCCTGACCATTTCAAACTTTATTCCTGATGTAAAATTGGCAGCCAATTTTTTTACTTTTGACCCGGCACTTTACCCAGACTATTACATAAATCAGTAAGCATTGAAAATAATTGATCGCTACATTTTAAAAAGCTATCTGATACGATTGTTAAGTGTTTTTACAATCTGTATGTTTATTTTTATTATTCAAACTTTTTGGTTGTTCATTGACGAATTGGCTGGGAAAGGTTTGGATCTGCTGATCATATTAAAATTTTTAATCTATTACACCCCCAAACTAATCCCCCTAGTACTTCCTCTATCGGTGTTATTGGCCTCCTTAATGACCTTTGGCACCCTTTCTGAAAATTATGAGTTTGCAGCAATGAAATCGACTGGGATTTCACTTCAGAGAGCCCTTTATGGGTTGGTTATTTTTCATGTTTTTCTTGGGATTGGCACTTTTTATTTTTCAAATCATGTCATTCCTTACGGCGAATTAAAATTCTTTAATCTGAGGAAAAATCTCGCTAAGTTGGAGCCAACTTTAGCCATTCGAGAGGGGATTTTTAATGAAATTGGAGAAATCAATATTAAGGTAGAACGCAAATACGGGGATAATGATCGTTTTTTAGAAGATGTTATCATACACGAATACAGCCCCAGTCTTAAAAATAATATTGTGATCAAAGCCGAGCGAGGGGAATTGAAAAACGACCCTAATGATCCTAACTTAAAGCTGGTTCTTTACAATGGAAATCGTTATGAAGACATTGAATCTAAAAAACAAAAAGACAGAGGGCGCATCCCACACGCCAAAGTTTTCTTTGAAACCTATGAGATGAATATCGATCTTTCCAAATTCAATCAAGTTGACCTTGAACAAGAAAACTACAAATCAACTTTCAGAATGCAGAAAATTGATCAGTTAAAGGTCAGTATCGATACGCTTCAATTAAACTTCGTTAAACAACAGGATGTTTTTAGTGAAAATTATGGAAAAAAGAGTACCGTCACAAAATTCGTGAGGGATAACATGGTGCTCACAGAAAATGACAGCTTACCAAATAATCTTTTTCAATTTATTGTGACCGAGGAATCTTGGAAAAAAAGTCAGTTAATGGAAGAGGCAATTTCTTCCGTGAGAATCTCGATTCGGGATCTCAATTCAAAACGGAGACCTTTTTTTTCCTATCAAAAACTGATCAACTTACATAAGATAGAACTTTACAAAAAATACACTTTACTGTTTGTTTCAATTCTTTTATTTCTCATTGGAGCAGCATTAGGTGCTATTATTCGTAAAGGAGGCATTGGACTTCCACTTGTACTTTCAGTATTAATTTTCCTTACCTACCACTACATTGGATTGTTCAGTACCAACGCTGCTGAAGACAATAGTATTTCTCCTTTCATAGCCTCTTGGCTCTCAACTGTAATTCTAACACCCTTTGCGATTATTTTAACCAAAAGGGCTTCTTCTGACAAAGGATTTGTAAGTATTTCAAACTTCTACTATCCAATTGTTGAAAAAATAAAAGCACTCCCTTTTTTTCAAAAAAGAATAAAATCATCATGACTAAAGAAAACATAACATTGAACTCTGTACCTGAGGCCATTCAAGCCGTTAAAAATGGAGAAGTTATTATCGTTGTTGACGATGCTGATCGAGAGAATGAAGGTGATTTTGTTGCGGCTGCAGAGAAAATAAGTCCTGAACTTATCAATTTTATGGCGACCCACGGTCGTGGATTGATCTGTGTTCCATTAACCGAAAAAAGGTGTGATGAATTACAACTGAACCGAATGGTATCCAACAATACCGATCCTCTAGAAACTGCCTTTACGGTATCTGTAGATCTTAAGGGAAATGGAATCACGACAGGAATATCGGCTTCAGACCGATCCAATACTGTTAAAGCTCTTGTGGATCGCAAAACAACTGCTTACGATCTTTCCCGTCCTGGACACATTTTTCCATTGATTGCAAAAAGTGGTGGTGTTTTGAGAAGGACAGGACATACCGAAGCGGCTATCGACTTTGCCCGATTGGCAGGAATGGAACCTGCTGGTGTTATTGTTGAAATTATGAATGAAGATGGAACCATGGCACGGCTTCCTCAGCTAATCGAAGTAGCGAAAAAGTTTGATCTTAAAATTGTTTCTATTGAGGATTTAGTATCCTACCGAATGCAACACGATAGTTTAATCGTTAAAAAAGCAGATCACGATATCAATACACAATACGGTGCTTTTCGATTAAGAGCGTATGAGCAAACTACAAATGGTACCATTCATTTAGCTTTGACAAAAGGGGTTTGGAAAAAAGAGGATGTTATTCTGACTCGAATACATTCTTCCAAGATCACCAACGATATTCTTGGAACCCTGACGGGATCAATTCGCAAAGGTATGGATGATATTTTTAAGCTCATAAATGAAGCAGAGTGCGGAGCTTTGTTGTTTATCAATCAAGAGCAAACTCCTGAAAATCTTCTCTCTCGAATCAGCCTATTAAAACAGATGCAAGAAGAAGGAAAACAAAACATAGCACCTCCAATGAAAATGGATTTTAAAGATTATGGAATCGGTGCACAAATATTACACGACTTAAATATTCAAAAACTGAAAGTCATCAGTAATTCAAAACAAGCTCCTAGAATCGGAATTACAGGCTATGGCATTACCATTGAGGGATATCAGAACTATTGATTTTACTCAAAAAACCATAATTTCATCGCCATAATAAACAGGGTTGCCAGCATGGCAATTCGAATTACAGTATCCCCTTTTTTAACAGACCAACGACTCGCCCACCATGCGCCAAAAAGGGTTCCTAATGCCATAAGGGAACCCAATTTCCAATCTACCGCACCGTTAAGAGCAAAAAGTATTAATGCAACAGAGGAATAAATCATCACAACCAAAACTTTCGTTGCATTGGTTTTTACCAAACTTAGTCGATTCAAACGATTTAAAAAAAGCATGATCACAATTCCAATTCCGGCATTGATAAAGCCTCCGTAAATACCTATGATAAAAAACCCAAGGACTGCATAAATTAAATATTTCCCACTAAGTCGTTCAGGGACATCTAAGGAGAGGGATTTTCTCCGAATCAAAATTAGTAAGCCCACCACCAGCATAATAACTGCAAGAATTCGATTGAAAACTGCCCCATCTAGTTGTAGTGCTATTTGAGTACCGATCACAGCACCAATACTAGCACTTATTCCCAAATAGATAGGAAATGGAAAAGTATGCACTCCCTTACTTCGATATCCTAATGCCCCTCCAAGTGATTGAACAACGATTGCAATACGATTTGTTCCATTTGCAACAGCAGGGGGAAGTCCTAAAAAAATCAGTACCGGAAGTGTGAATAAAGAGCCGCCTCCCGCCAATGTATTGATGATTCCAGCAAAGAAACCGACAACAACCAACAATAAACCTTCTAAAACAAACTCCATTGTCCAAATATAAAAATACAAAAGAGATTCCCTACATGTAAAAAGAGCCGGATTTAATCTTTTCTAATCAAAAAAGGAGTGTATATTTGCAACCGCAAAGGAGAAATGGCAGAGTGGTCGAATGCGGCAGTCTTGAAAACTGTTGAGGGTCACACCTCCGGGGGTTCGAATCCCTCTTTCTCCGCTTCAACAATCCCTATTACATTTAAATACAATGTTTTAGGGATTTTTTGTTTTTTTATTGTATGGTATTTGTACGACTACTCTATTTTAAAAGCTAAAAGTTTCAATGCAGCATTAATCTAAAGACAGGGGCATGGATTTTAGAAAACGGTTTTTCTATTGAAACAATGGGATGGGATTTGATATGTAATCTAAACTTTATAACTTAGATGTATCATTAACCATAAATCAATTAAAATGAAAAAATTAATATTATCAATTTTATTATTAGGTACAATTTCACTAAATGCTCAATATTGTTTGTTTTTCGATATTAAAGCAGAGAATCCCGAAATGGTTGTATCAGCACTTTCTAGTGCAATGAATACTGAATGGGGTAAGAATATTCAAGGAACAAAGTCATTATTTGCATATGCCATAAATGGATCAACTCAATCTACACATTCACTTCAAATATGCTTTCCTAATGAAGAGGCTTTTGAACAAGCTTTTATGTCTTATGGTCAATCACTTGAGGCACAATTACTCTTGGATGGTAAACTTGCAGAATTTTCTGTTGCTGTTTCTCAGTCGTTAAATACACCTATTTGGTACAATGGTCAAGATTGGGCTGAAGATAATGTTTTCATGCTTTACCAAATGGATGTATCAAATCCAAGCTTATACTTAAAGGAATTTAAAAGCTTCTCTCAAAAAATGGCTAAAAAGTTAGGATATGAAGATAATTCTTATGGTTTAGCATATCCAATTGTAGGTAAAAATTCAGACTTTACTCATTTTGTATGGATTGGATCTCCTGACATCAAAACTGCTCTTTCCAATACTAAAAAAATGTTTTCTGATCCTGCATTTGCAGAATTTTCTAAGAAAGTATCAGGTGTGAGAAAAGTCGTTAATACCGTAATGTCAGTCCGCGTTATGGACTTTTAAAAATATTTTCAGCTAGATTTAACCCTCCCAAATGGAGGGTTTTTCTCTCACACCAATAGATACAATTAGGTACCCCTAAATCGATACCACTGCCATAAACTAAGATAATCTTGTAGTGTTTTTTGGGGGGTGTTGTTTGGGGAAAGTTTATAGCTTGGTGGATTTAAGTCTCAGGAAAATATGACTTAGTTAAAATCTTTGTGGATTATTGATGCCAAAAAACATTAAAAGTAAACTTTCAATTTGTTCACCTATACTATCATATAAAATTTTAAAGGCTCTACTTATATGACCTTCAACTGTTTTGTTCGATATTTCTAAATATTTTGCTATTTCATCATGAGTTAAACCCTCTTTTTTGCTTAATAATAAAACTTTTCTACATTTTTTAGGCAGCTTATTTATCTCTTCGTTAAGCTTATTAGTCATTTTTACAATGTCATTTTCGTCATTTTCAATTACCTCTTTAAGGGCTTCTAAATGCTTTTCTTCAAGTGAAATCAGATTCTTGTTTTTTCTATATTGATTAATGAATTCATTATATACAGATTTGTGAAGATATTTTTTGAGATGAATATTGTCATCGATTTTTTTTCTATTTGACCAAAATTTTATTATTACATTTTGAACAATATCCTCAGACATCGCAGAATCTTTAGTAAATACGTTTGCAAACACACAAAGGCTCTGATAATATTTATCCATTAAATAGGAATACGCTTTTTCATCTCCTTTTTTTAACTTTTGAATAAATATAGAATTCAGTCTCATTTATTTTTTTCAATCTCTAAACATAACTTATTTTTTTTTAAAAAAAAAGTAAATAAAAATAGAGGGTATTATAAAAGTGAATCGTTATAAGTATATGGAAAAGAAATTTAAAAATTTAATAATCAAGTATTTTAAAACCAAATTGTCTGTAAATGAGCAAAAAGAATTAGACAATATGGCACATAAAAATCATCAGATTTTTAAGGGGTACGTTAAAATTAATTACTATTTATCCTTAACCATGAGTGAGTTTGATTTACAAAAAGGTAAAGACAAAATTATAAAACGAATACAAATAACTAAACGAAAAGATAAAGTGCTAAGAGTTAGAAAATTAATAATTGCTGCAAGTATCGCTCTTTTAATTGGATTTTCTTACTTCAATGATTTCTCTGTAAACCAATCCCCTAAATCAAGTGTTTCAATTAGTCCTGGAACAAATAAAGCTATTTTAACTCTTGATAATGGAGATCAAATCGTATTAGGTAATAAAGACCAGTATGAAAATGAAATTTTAAAAAGTAATCAAAACGAAATTTTGTATTCAAATAACTCTAAATCATCTGACGATAAAGCATTTAATATTCTATCAGTACCAAGAGGTGGTCAATTCAGGTTAACTCTTCAAGACGGTACAAAGATTTTTCTTAATTCTGGATCAAAAATTAAATATCCAGTGAAATTTAAAAAAGGAGAAAAAAGAGAAGTAGAACTGTATTATGGAGAGGCTTATTTCGATGTTTCAGACTCAAAAATTAACAACGGATCCGAGTTTAACGTAATAACTAAATCACAAGTAATTAGAGTATTAGGAACAAAGTTTAATATAAAAGCTTACAGTGAGGATAAATTTATTGCTACTACCCTTGTCGAGGGTAAGATAAAGGTTAGAAGTGGGGCTAGTGAATTTAATGTAAAGCCCAACCAACAATCCTTAGTTAAACTTGATACAAATAATATCCAAATTTTAGAAGTTGATATTCAAACACAAATAGCATGGATTAATGGTCTATTTTCTTTTGAGGAAGAATCTTTGGAGAGTATAATACTTACACTTTCAAGATGGTACAATTTTGAATATATTTTTGAAGAGGAGAAGAGTAAAAACTATTTATTTACAGGGACCCTTGAAAGAACCAAGTCAATAAAGGATATTTTATCCCTTATAGAAAAAACTAATAGCTCAAACGAAATTAAATTTAAAATAAACAAAAATAAAATAACTATAAACTAAAAACAGAAAAAGGCCAAAACCCTTCATAAGTGATAGCCTTTTTCAAAACGTCTTAATTAAACATAATGTCTAACTTAAACAATCAAAACTATGAAATTAACACTTGAAAAAAGACATAATTTTTCATTAAATATGTTTTTTTTAAAAATTATGAGAACATTTATATTTCTTTTTTGCTCAGTTATATTTGCATTCAACCCTGAGGGTGGATTTTCACAAGATATAATTATCACCATAGATTCAGAAAGAACTTTAAATGGAAAGCAAATATTTAAGCTTATAAATAACCAAACCAACTATAAATTTATTTATCGATCTGAACTACTCAAAAATGCACCAAAGATTCAATTAGCTAAAGGTGAGATAAAAGCAAATGAATTATTAAATATATTTTTAAGTCCATTAGAATTAACTTATGAGGTCACTGAAAACCAAACAGTAATAGTAAAAAAAGACCTTAAAGAGAAGCTAGAATCAGAACTCTCTAGTTTTGAGAATGATGAACTAAATCAAAGAAGTATTTCAGGAACTATATCTGATAGTGATGGGAATCCTCTTCCGGGTGCAACAATTTTAGAATTAAATACCGAAAATGGAACGACTTCCGATTTTGAAGGAAATTTTGTTTTAAGTATAACTGATGATAGTGCAATTCTAGATATTTCTTTCATTGGATTTGAATCTCAACAAATACGCATAAACGAAAATGATCAATACAGTGTAATATTAGAAGAAAGCATTTCGGGACTAAATGAGGTGGTATTATTAGGATATAGCAGTCAGAAAAAAATTACTGTCACTGGTTCCATAAGTTCAATGGAGGGTAATGAGGTCGCTGATGTTCCACTTCCAAATATTACTCAGAGTTTAGCAGGAAGATTAGCTGGAATAAATATGAGACCAAATGGAGGAGCTCCTGGAGATGATAATCCTGATATCAACATAAGGGGAATAGTCACAACTGGAAACTCAAAACCGCTTATAGTGGTGGATGGTATTCGTAGGGATAATATTCAGCAAATTGATCCTAATTCAATAGAAACTATAACTGTATTGAAAGACGCTGCGGCAGTTGCGCCTTATGGAATGGGTGGAGCGAATGGAGTTATTTTAATTAACACAAAGAGAGGTAATTTAGGTGAACCCAATATAAATTTAAACACATCAATAGGTTTCCAAAACCCTACTTATCTTCCTAAAATGGTAAATGCAGTTGATTACATGATAGTACAAAACGAAGGGTATTTCAATAATGACCCGGATGGAACTAACCCTCCAAATTCAAATGAATTAATTAGTCAATATACTGATCTAAGTAATGATGATCCTTATAGATACCCTAATTCAAATTTTGTCGATCAATACCGAAAAAACATCCCTGTTTACAGTACCAATATGGATATTACTGGAGGAACAGACTCAGTTAAATATAGAGGTTCATTGGGGTATTATAATCAGGAGGGAATTTTTGACCCTGTAGGATATCAAAGATATAATTTTAGTCTTGCTTTGGACGCTACATTGACTGAATCAACAAAGTTAAGTATGTCTCTTTTTGGATCTGTTGAAGATACTGATGGTATTGATGGTGACGAGAACCTACCTCACTTATTCAGAAGTTTCTATAAATTCATACCAAACCAAGCCCTAGTTTATCCAGGGGGTGATAAATGGGGTGAATCAGCTAATAATTCACCTTTAGGTGTATTAAACTCGGATGGATATCGAAAGGATGAAAGAAATACTTTATTAACCGCTATTTCTTTAGAACAAGAAATACCTTTTATCAAAGGCTTAAGTTTGAAAGGAGTCTTTAGTTATGATCCAACTTCAAATTACACCAAGAGTTATCACGTTCCTTTTATATATCAAATTATTGATTTAAACAGTCAGCCCTACTCATTTTCAGATGCAATTTCACAACAAGAAGGAAATGGCAAGCCATTTACATGGCTAGAGCAGGCGAATAGAAGATTTAAAACATATACCTATCAGGGATACATAAATTACAATAGAAGTTTTGGAGATCATTCTATTTCCGCCCTTTTTGTAGCTGAAGCCACTGAACGTCAAAATGATATTTTTAGTGCTCGAAGAGAAAGATTTACATTAGATATTGATGAACTTGATTTTGGTAGTTCTGTTTTATCAAACTCTACAAATAGTGGGTCTTCAGGAAGTGCAAGTGAAATTGGTTACGTATATCGAGTTGGATATAATTTTAACAATAAGTATATGTTAGAAGCCTCTGGAAGATATGATGGACATTATTCATTTGGACCAGAAAATAGATGGGGGTATTTCCCAGCATTTTCTGGAGCTTGGCGCTTATCAGAAGAAAAGTTTTTAGCAAATTCTGAGCAAATAGATAATTTTAAATTAAGAGCATCTTGGGGAAAATCAGGGAATTTACCGTATTTCATCAATGGTGATGGTTCATCTAGAATTGCTGATTTTCAATATCTTAATGGTTACGATCTAAGAGGAGGTAGATATGCGTTTGGAGCTGGAGATCTAGTTCAAGGGGCAAGACAATCTACTGAAGCTAACCCAAATATTACCTGGGAAGTGGCCGAAAAAATAGATTTTGGTTTAGATCTAAGTATGTGGAAAGGTTTATTAAACATTGAATTTGATTATTTCCAGGAGAAAAGATCAGGCATGCTACTCCCACCTCAAGTAACAGTACCAGTAGAATATGGTCTGGCATTATCACAAGAAAATAAAGGTTCTATGAAAAACCAAGGTTTTGATTTTTCTCTTGGGTCTTATAAAAAATTTGATAGTGGTCTTAAAATGAACATTAATGGTAATTTTACATATGCAAGAAATGAGATCATCGAGGACTTCCAAACCGAGGCCCAAAGTTTAAATCCAAATAGAACAACCGTAGGAAAACCTTATCAAACTCCTTTTGGATATCAGTCTTTAGGACTTTTTACTACTTCTGATGACACTAATAATGATGGTATAATAAACTCACTAGATGGATACAATATTGAACAGTTTGGGGATCTTCATCCAGGTGATGTTAAATATGCAGATTTAAGTGGTCCAGAAGGAGTGCCAGACGGCATTATAGATGTTAATGATGAAACTTCTATTGGAAATCCAACATATCCATCTGTTACTTTTGGATTAAATACTTCTTTCGAGTTTAAAGGATTTGACTTGTCAATGTTTTTCCAAGGTGTGGCAATGTCCAGTATCGATATGCAAACATTCTTAACGGTTCCTTTCTTTAATAACGGAAGTAATTTTTCTTATGAATATTTCAATAATCGATGGACTATAGATAACCAAAATGCAAGATATCCGAGAGCAACTACTGCCCCCTACTCAAATAATACTGTAGGATCGGATTTTTGGATGGAAGATACCAGCTATCTAAGACTTAAGACTTTGATTCTGGGATACACGATTCCAAATAATATTTTAGAATCTCTTCGGATACAGTCAATAAGATTAAACCTTTCAGCACAAAATCTATTTACACTCAGTGGACTCGATTTTATTGACCCTGAGTTGGGGTATTACGAGCGAGAAACGGCTTACCCAGTTCAAAAAATAGTATCATTTGGTGCAAATATTAAATTATAATTTATTAATTCTAAAAATCATGAAAATATTAAAATATTTAAACTTTAGTTTTCTAAGCTTAATTTTACTTGTCCTATTTACTTTTTCCTGTGATTCAGATGACTTCCTTGAAAATGTAGATAAATCAAAACTTACTGACACCACCCAATGGGCTTCAGAATCAAACACTGATATTTATATCAATGATTTATATAATGAAATTCCAAGGCAAGGTGCAATGACTGAACAGTTAGACTATTTCACGGATGATTACAACATTAGCCACTATTATACTGGTTACCAATGGAGAAATGGGATTTGTCAAGTTCCACCAGAGAGTTGGTCACACCCATGGTTTGGGACTCACGGACCTACTAATGGCTATACCTGGGATTCATTTTTTAAAAAAATAAGAATTGCTAATACAGGACTTCAAAATTTGGAAAAAAACAAAGAAAGTTTTTCTTCTGAATGGTTTAATAAAAGAGTTGATGAAATACGATTTTTGCGTGCTTATTTCTATTCTGAATTCTTCATGCATGTAGGAGGTTTACCAATCCTTAAAGCTCCTTTAGATCGAACTTCATCGTCAGAAGATGAATTACTTACCCCCAGGTCAACATTTGAAGAAACTTTTAATTTTATTGTTAGTGAATTAGAAGACATTGTTGACAATGGAAATTTATCAATTAAATATTCTTTTGGTGAATCTGATGCTGGAAGAGCAACTTTAGGGGCTGCTTTAGCATTAAAGGGATGGATTGAATTATTTGCTGCAAGCCCACTTTTTAATAGTGGTTCAGCTTATTTAAACGATCCAGAAAATTTAGTTCATTTTGGTAATTATGATCCAGGCCGTTGGGCAAAAGCAGCAGAAACTAACAAAAAGTTTATGGATTTGTATGGAAACGGAAATCATTACGATCTTTTTGATGATCTTCCAAATTTATGGCGCGTTTCAAATGAATATAATTCTGAAATCATTTGGGATAGACAAGCTGTTGCAAATGTACCCTATATGGGAATCGATTATGAGACTAGAGGAGGTGTTACATACGTTTTAGGTCAGATCAGATGTTGGGGGAATTATAACCCCACCCAAGAAGTAGTCGATGAATTTAAAATGGCAAATGGTAAACATATTTTTGACCCAGAATCAGGTTATGATCCTCAAGCTCCGTTTACCAATAGGGAAAAGCGATTTTATGATTTTATAGTATATGATGGAGCCCCATATAAACTTGATTGGATGCCCACAACTGACACTATTTATACTAGAATAGATGAAACAAAAAATAATTTAAACCAAATTGATCTTTCAGGTTCATCCGATGTTGGTGATTCAGGATACTATCAAAAAAAGAGAATGAATCCTGATGCTGCACCTGCAGGAGATGCTAGTGGTCAAAATGACGTTTTCTACAGATATGCAGAGGTTTTACTTAATTACGCAGAAGCTCAAAACGAGGCAGTTGGACCTGATAATTCGGTTCATGATGCAATTAATAAAATTAGAAATCGTTCAAATTTACCAGATTTGCCAAAAAATCTGTCTCAAAATGAAATGCGTGACGCAATACATTCAGAACGTAGAGTCGAACTCTCTTTTGAGAATAAAAGATTTTGGGATTTAAAGCGTTTAAAAATAGCTGAAGATGTATTGAATAAGAGAATTCATAACATGGTGATTCGTAATTCATCACCAACAGATAATTCTGGAGTTTGGATTTATAGTGTGGAGGAAGATGAGTTGGACAATGCTGTTTTTAATATGAAACAATATATGAATCCAATACCCCAAAATGCAATTGATCAAAATTCAAAGCTAATTCAAAATCCTGGATACTAAAGCAAACCGATCATTTTAAGTATGGTAATTTATTTTATTTGAAATTCTCTTTTGCATTCATTTTGATTTTAGTTTGTTATTAAGTACAAAATTTAAACTTTTGCCTAAAAGAAATGGAACACTAAATTACCTGTTGAGGGGGGAACTATTTCCCCCCTCTTTTTTTTAACTATTTAAAATTTATAAAACTCAAAATACTCTTACTAAAAATATTTTAAAATGCAAATAATTGAAAATGAAAAGCAATATGATGTTGTCATCGTCGGTTCTGGAGCTGGCGGTG
>Ga0228669_1000054_pt1 | contig 81531 bp, 73 predicted proteins | sample 84DmetaG_FD_182700 | JGI IMG/M metagenome (GOLD analysis project Ga0228669, IMG submission 182700) | Seawater microbial communities from Monterey Bay, California, United States - 84D | ecosystem: Environmental > Aquatic > Marine > Coastal | place: USA: California | collected 2016-10-11 | reverse complement strand
TGACTAAAATAATTAATATTATTTTACCTCTTATCAAGATATTTTTCAATGCAGTCGGATTTCGTGAAAGAATCTAAGAAAATAGAGGTACAATTTGTACCTCTATTTTTAGTCTACATAGACCTCTCTTGGTTTACTTCCGTTACTTGGTCCTACGACTCAAAGTTCTTCAAGTATATCAAGGACTTTTGCTGCACGGGCATAACCGAGTCAGAGTTTTCTTTGGATAAGAGAAGTGCTTCCCTTTTTTGACTCTTTCACGACTTCAATTGCCTTTTCAATTATCTCGGGGTCTTCATCTTGTTCTCCCTTGTAGTTTTCTAGGATGCTTCATTCAAGTTTTGATTTTCCATTTACTATTTCATCAATTTGAAGATTTTGGAGCACATCAGGATCTACTGTTAGTTTGATTTGATTTACAACTGCTTCCACTTCGTTTACTTCTACGAGTACTCATTGTACTCTCTCAGGTCACATATTACCGGTTGGATAATAGAGCATATCTCACCTTCCAAGTAAATCTTCTGCTCACATCTTATCAAGAACGGTTCTTGAGTCTATTTGTGATGCTACTGTAAATGCTATTCTTGATGGTATGTTTGCTTTTATAAGTCAGGTGATAACGTCTACGGATGGTCTCTGTGTTGCTATAATAAGATGTATTCAAACTGCTCTTGCCATTTGTGCTATTCTTGCAATTGATGATTCTACTTCTTTTTTGTTTCAGCTCATCATGAGATCAGCAAGTTCATCTATTACCATAACAATATATGGTAGTTTCTCAGATTTTGAGACTTTAGCATTGAACTCTTTTAGGTTTCTTGCTTTTGCTTTCGTTGCGAGGTCATATCTCCTTAGCATCTCAGCCACACACCACTTGAGAGAATTGAGAGCTTTATCTGGGTTTGATATAACAGGAGTAAGTAGGTGTGGTATTCAATTGTATATTGAGAGCTCTACTTTTTTTGGATCAATCATTATAAGCTTGAGTTCGCTCGGCGAGAACTTATAGAGTATAGATAGGATAAAACCATTGATTCATACCGACTTACCAGAACCAGTTTGTCATGCTACTAATAGGTGGGGCATTTTCGTAAGATCTCATACGATTATATCACCACTTACATCTTTTCATAGGGCAATAGGGATTTCATGTTTTCTGCTATTAAATTCTCTGCTCTCTATGACCTCTTTGAGTCAGACTGGTTGTCTATTGTCATTTGGTACTTCTACTCATACAACTCATAATCCAGGAATTGGTGCTTGGATTCTAATATTTTTGGCATGGAGTGCCAAAGTAAGATCTTGCTTTAGATTGACAATTTTTTGTAATTTTACTCACGATTGTGGTTTAAGTCTGTATTGTATTACCGTAGGTCCAACCTGATATCACTGCATATCAACTTCGATTTTAAATTGAAGAAGTTTCTCTTGTATTTCTATTTCTTTTCTTCTGATTTCATTTTCATCTTTTTTGATATTTCATGACCTTTTTTCTAGTAGATTTATGCTTGGTAGCTTCCAATTTTTAAAATTCGTTTGAGTCCCCTGGTTTGTATTTTTGTTTTCTTCTGGATTTATGTCTATTTTTTTCTCTTTTTTAAATAAGTTTCATATAGTGTCAGGTATTTTTTTCTCTATTTTGATTTTTCTAGGAGCATCTTTTATATTGAGTTGGTTTGGTTGTTTTGATTTTGCTAGTGCCTTTTTTTCATCTTTTAATTGTTGCATCATGCTTTCTAGCTCTTTTTGTTTCTTATTCTCTTTTGCATTTTTCCTTGTTTGTGAAATTTCACCTTTTAGTTTACTAGAATCTTTCTTTATGTTTCCACTGATATTTTTTCATATTGAAAGTACACTTTGAGTAAATATTATTGGTGAAAAACGAAAGAGTATTATGAGTGATAGTATAAATAGTGTACTAAATATTATGACATTCCCTATGGGTCATAAATATATTTCAGTTGATGGATAGAGGTTGAAGAGAGCAACATATTCGCTTCCAAATATATTCGAGAAAAGCCCTATGAGTGTAGTGAATGATGAAAGATAGAAGAAAAGTCAAAGAAGCTTATAAAAATCGAACTGATTACTTTTATTTTTAAGAAGAAATATTGATATTAAGAGGAGTACAGGTCAGAATATCCATTTGTAGTAGGCTCAAAATACTTTAAATAAGTAACCTTGCATATAGATGCCAATAATTCAACCATTATTTTTATCAGCAAGGAGACTCATAATTCATAAGAATACAAAGAGAACAACGAAAATATATTTTTTTGTTTCTGGATTTAGTTTTACTGTTTTTTTTCTTGGAGACACGTAGGAATGGATAAGTATTAAATGGATTTCAATATACTGAGTTTTTTTTATTTTTCAAGCAAGAAAATGACAATATTTATGGCATAAAAATACTTTACTAATTTAGGATAATATATAGAATATATTTATTAATTTATAAAATTATTTAATTATGTGAAATCTTATACAGCCTAAGTTAGCTTTAATATCAGTATCGGATAAAAATTGAATTGTAGATTTAGCGAAAAACTTTAGGGAGAAATATATAGATCTTATATCTACTGGTGGAACATATAGGGTTTTAAAAGAAAATAATATAGATGTAAAAGATATTTCAGAGTATACCTGAAGTCCAGAAATATTAGATGGAAGACTGAAAACGCTTCATCCCTGAGTACATGGTTGATTATTAGCTGATATAGATCTAGATAAACATGTAAAAGAACTTATTGAAAATAGTATTAATAAAATAGATCTATTAGTAGTAAATCTATATGCTTTTGAGGAAACCTTGAAGGCTTGAGGAAGTCATAGTGAAATTATAGAGAAGATTGATATTTGATGACCTGCAATGTTGAGATCAGCCGCAAAAAATTATAATCATACAACCGTAATAACAAGTCCAGAAGATTATGGTGAATTAATAGAAGAATTACATAAAAATAATAGATCTATATCACTTAGTTTTAGAGAAAGACAAGCACAAAAGGTTTTTAATCTTACTGCTAATTATGATGCAATCATTGCTCAATACTTTAATGAAAAACTTGATAATAATTCTATCTGAAAAACTGCTATTCCAGTGGAAAAAATAAAAAAATTAAGATATTGAGAAAACTCTCACCAAAGTGCAGAGCTCTATAGAATATTTTCTAAAAAAACTTCTTGACTCTTGTTTTGAAAACAAATACAGTGAAAAGAAATGAGTTATAATAACTATAATGATGGGGATACTGCATTAGATATAGTTGCAAACTTAGATGAACCATCATGTAGTATAATTAAACACGCAAATCCCTGTTGAGTTGCGTTGTGATCAAATATAGCAGATGCATATAAGAAGGCATTAGAGAGTGATGCTACGAGTGCCTTTGGGTGAATAGTTGCCGTGAATAGAGAAATAGATTTGAAGCTCGCTCAAGAAATGAAAAAAATATTTTTTGAAGTGATTATTGCTCCATCTATTTCTGATGAAGCACGTGATGTTTTTGCTACGAAAAAGAATTTAAGGGTTATGGTTATGTGAAAAAATATATCTAGTAGTTCTATGTGAAGACAGATAAAGAGTATTAATTGAGGTTTGCTGATTCAAGATCAAGATAATTATAAATTACTTGATGAAGATATTACTTTTGCAACGAAAAAAAGACCAACTGAAGAACAATTAGCTGATCTTAAGTTTGCTTTTCAGACAGTTAAGTATGTGAAGTCAAATGCTATTGTGTTAGCGGAATGTGGAAAGACGGTTTGAATTGGTATGGGTCAGACTTCTAGGATAGGTTCCATGGATATTGCTTGTAAACAAGCAGAGCAAAAAATAGATAATCAGGAAATTATTTGAAAGAATCTTGTGCTTGCTTCGGATGCATTTTTCCCTTTCTCGGATAGTATTGAAAAAGCTGAAGAGCTATGAATACAGGCTATTATTGTCCCTTCGGGCTCTATTAGAGATGCAGAAGTCATTGAAAAAGCTGAAGAGTTATGAATTACTTTAGTATTTATTAAAAATCGTCATTTTAGACATTAAAAACACCTCTTTTTATGAGGTGTTTTTAATTACGCTTCGATAAGTGTTCAAGAAATAATATTTCATTTCAGTTTGTTATATGGATCTCAATAATCTCAGATGTTTTTATTATGCAATTCCGCTTTGCGTTTCAGGTTGTTAACTCAATAGAATCTCTCAAGAAGACTTCAAGCTATATTTATTTCTAGTTTTGCTTCTTTTGATAGTTCTCAATTTAACGTTGAATTCAATTGGTCTGCCTTGTTTTCTACAGTATTTCATATAAGGCTAGGCTTTATTTGTAGATTACTCTCATAGTTTTTTGTTTCAAGGTTACTCATAGTTTTTATAATTAGTTATTAAATTTATTTTTATTTTAGTGTAAGGTGTACTTGTTTGTTTTTTTCCATTGTTTTGGCGAGTAGGTAGGTTCACTCTCATCTGGTAAGATCTTCTCAAGGCCTGAAATAGTTGCTTCCAAATTTGTCTTTCCAGTTTGTATTCTCATCAAATACAAGGCTTACCTTATGGTTGAGTGTTTCATCGAGATCTTTATAATTTTTTCTACTGTTGGTTGTATTTTTGTTGAGTAATAGGTAGTCGTGAGCATATACGAGGAGATCTTCTCTATCAATCGTTTTGTATTTGCTTGCACTTTGTCTTTTTTTAAATACCGCTCTTAGGTTATTTTCTATTTCTTTTTTCTTTGAGAAGAATGCAGGGTCTTCATTCATTTTAATGAGACTATTTCTTATCCAAGAGAGTGCATCATACTCTTTGAGCGGTCTTTCTTCGAGGAAGTATCCTCTATTGATTCCGTCAACAATTCACTCTTCGAGCATTTCTACGACTTCATTTTTATAATCATAATTTGATTTTAAGCCTTTTGGATTTACTACTGCTATTTTTTTAGAAGCTAAGGTCTTGTTTTTAGAAGTATTTATAATTTCTATTTTAGCATTTCTTCCATATGCTTTGTAGTCAAATATTACGAGTCATCAAACGGTATCTTGGTAACTAAAATCTACATAATCTTTATAGTCTTCATTTCTACATTTTGAATTGTATACTCTCTTAATATTTTTTATAGTTCCTGACTTCATACATACTTTGAGTCCATTAGAAGTTTGAAGCTTATAGTTATTTGCATATTCTAGGTTAATGAGCTTTTTTCCATTTTTATCTTTTAGGAGTATAATGCTTGTTTTATTATCTCACATTACTATTTTATTATTTCAGATTATAGATCAGCTCTCTGGAACGATTGTGCTTGAACTATTATAGACTTTGATGGGTATTGTTTCTATGGTTGTAGCTCATATTTTTACGTATAGTTTTGTATCTCATAGGTTTAATCCTTTTAAGTGTATTGTTCTCTTTCCATCTGTAAAGTAGTAGAGTTTTTGTGGGAATACTTGAAGTTTGTTATTATCTACTATGAACGTCATTCCTCACGGCATACTTCATTTAAATGCTCTTCCTTTTCTGTCTGTAACCTTTAGGTCTATATATGCAGTTTCTCATAACTTTATGTTTCATCATACATTTCTGAGTTTTAGATTTACCGTATATTTTTTTAGGAAATCTTTTACCTCTCTCGCTTCAATTTCTTCTCTGGTTAAGAGATTTTTTCTTGATATTTTCTTTGTTTCTACTTTTGTTTCTACTACTATATCTTGTTTATTATTTGTGTTGCCAGTAAGGTAGTTTTGGTAATCTTTTTTTGTTTGAGCTCTTGTTTTTGGTCCAAACCATCATGCGCCGTTTTCATTTCTGTTTTTTATAACTCAGGTAGATATTTGATATGCTATTATACTTTCAGTCATATCACTATAGTTTCAAGTAATCTCTCATTTATATACTCACATTTCTCTAAATATTTTTTGTACTTCTTTTATGTCAGATTCAGGGTATCATACATATACCGTTTTAGAAAAGATATCTAGGTTTGTATTTGTACTTGTTGTAGTGGTTGTTTTGAAGCTTTTTCTTGATACCTTTGTTACTTTAATATTATCAAGGACTTTTCAAGAGGTTTCAAGGAATAAGAGTGGGTCTATAGTATTCTTATTTAATTCATTGAAACAGAGTCATTCTTCAGTTATTTTATAGTAACTATATGGACACTTCTTGTAGTCATGATAGTAAGGATGAAAAGGTGTATCAAGATCTATTTGAAAATGGAGATGGTTTCAGGTTGAGTTTCAGGTAGATCCAACTTCTCCTATTTTTTGTCATACATTTACTATTTGTCATTCGTTCACATTGATTTTTGATAGATGTGAGTAGTTTGAAACTACTGTTTTACCATTTATTGTATGTTCAACTGATACTGTGTTTCATAATGCAGACATTGATTTAGCATGGAGAACGACTCACCTTGCAATACTATATACTGGAGTTCATTTACTGGTTGCTATATCGGTTCACATATGTCATCCGTTTCATACATCCCAACCATATTTATAACTTGATCACCATAACACGGTATATATTCTCGTGAAGTCATTATAACCTCAGTCTTTTTTTGCATATTTTTCGTAATCTTGTGTTTTCAGAGTTGGTAGGTCTTGTTTACAGTTTGATGATAACTCTCACCAATTTTTAAACCTACATTCTAGTTTAGAGATTTGTTTTAATGGAGATGTAATTCCGTCATTATTGCTTGCTCTTAGAGCAGGAGCGGGATTTATGCTCGTAACAATAAATATACCGAGGAACATTTCCGACAAAAATTTTTTAAATTCTTTCGTAACTCTCATAATCTTTTAGTTAGTCTTAATTCCCTGTCCTGGGATTTAAGTTAAAATAATTTTTCAAAATCAGTTTTTTATATATACTTTTGGTATTAAGATTTTTTATATTCTTTATATTTATCAGTAGTATATAAGTACTTGACTTTTGTTAGTTTGTATACTTAAATTATTTCTGTACATATATTAAACCATATAAAAATATAATTGTCAAATTAAATTAATTATTTTTAATATATTTTTATAAAAAATATCATTTTTTATTTATTTTAAGCCATAAATATATTATATTGAATAATTAATATTTTATTGTTTAATATATAATTTTTTCAATATTTATGACTATTTTTGATATAAATTTCCTTTGATTTCATATTGCACCAACATATTACGGTCTTATGTATGTTTTTTGATTTATATTTTGATATGTGATAGTCAAAAAAAGAGCTATAATTAACAAGAAGAATATTGATGATTTATTTTTCTATATTTTCTTATGAGTTCTGTTGTGATGAAGGCTATGATATATTTTATTTTATAATTTCTCTCAGTACTTATTAGATATATGAGCAATATTCAGAGTTTGGGAATGATGAATGAGTTTTCACGGTTGATTAATATGAGTTATTGTTGCTATGTTTCTATTTTCTAGAAAGTATAAGATCAATTTTTATAAGCTTTCTGACCAGATTACTGCTGTATTACCTATAGGACTTTGATTGTGAAGGATTTGAAACTACCTCAACTGAGAATTACTTGGATTTGCTCCATATGATTGATTTTTGTCAGTGTTTAAAGATGGAGTATGATACTTCCCTTCACCCTTGTTAGAAGCAGTTTTGGAGTGATTTATCTTGTTTTTGATTTTGAACTTTGTATATAAAAAAAAGCAATTTGATGGTCAAATAGCAAGTTTATTTTTAATTTTTTACTGATTATTTAGAATTTTTGTTGAGGTATTTTTTAGAATGCCTGATAGTCATATAGGATATATATGGTGAATTGCAAGTTTGGGCACTCTCTTAAGTATTCCAATGCTAGTTTGATGATTTTATTTTTATTATAAATTACAAAAAAAGTAAGGTAGAATCCATAAAATGGATTCTACCTTATGTAGTATGTGAACTTTTATGCAACCATTAAGTTTGCATATTCTTCACTTGGTTGGTTAAATATAAGCTCTTCGATTATCATATTTCCTGATTTAATACTTTCAATAATACTGTCATTTAATTTAGATAAGATAAGGTTTCCTATAGTTTCTCTAGGAAGTACCTCTGATATAATTGTAGATACTTTATTGTCTCCTATTTTGAGGACAATATCATGATCACTTGTAAATGTAATACTTTTGCAGGGAGAATATTTATTAGCCATATATATACCGATTTTAATTAACAAATAAACAAAAGTTTTATTAAAAAAATAATAAAACGATCACACTATATATAAAATAAACTGATTGTCAAAATTTTATTGTAATAAAAAAGGTACCTTTGATTTTAAAGATACCTTTTAAAAAATAGTATTTATACAGCCACAGCCATTTGGGGGTCTGCTACTAATTGAACATTTTGTATTTTATTATCCATGAATTCTTCAAAATCAAATTGATTTCTATAAAATGCATGCATAGTTTTATTATCAAGGGATTTTGAAACAAAATCCATAAGCTTCACTACACCTATTTTTTTTACAATATTACTAGGTATATGTATACAAGTTTTTGACCTTTTCTTTCCGAGGAGAAAATATATATTTGTATGTGTTTTTTTCGTTTCAAAGGATATTCCTTTACAACGACCGGACCATTTTCTATTAGACATAAGCACCTTAAATTAAATTAACAAAGAACATATATCTTATTATTCTATTTATAAAGATAATAAATAAAAGTAATAAAATATCTAGTAATATTAAGAATATTTTATTACCAGTCAACTCTTTTTACGAAAAAACACTTCCTATTTGCATAGAAAGTGTTTTTAGTTATTTATCCCCATGTGCTATATAATTTTGTATTGCTCTTTCAAAACATTTTTTATATGTATCACTTTTTTTTATCGGAGGACCTTCACGAATGCTGCTTAGGATTTCAATAGGATTTTTGATTTTCCTTATTTTTTTATATTTTCCTAGACTTTTTTCGTAATAGAGTATATTCTTTTTAATATATAGATATATATCAAGCTCAGCTTTTCCATAAGTAAAAATAATTTTTGTGTAACCATTTTCAATTCGAACAAGCCTTAGCCCTTTTGTAATAGAGCTTTTGTTTTTATGTAACATTTTTTTTACTGAATATGATTTTGTTAATTGATTAAAAATAATAATAGTTTTATTATTTTGATAAAACTATAGAAATTATAGAATATATATATTAAAAGTCAAATTTTAATTAAAAATATAACCTATTCTTTGTAAATAAAGAATAGGTTATATTTTTTAATGAGAGCTTGTTTTAATGATTACATTTGGATTTTTTCATTTTTTCGTATCTTTTATTTCTCATGCTAGCTGTCCCTCTACTCAAAACCCAGAACATATTTTTATAAAATCTTCAGCACTTTTTTGGTCTTCAAGCGCAACGATCATTCCCTGTCCACATCACCATGTTTGGTATGCATCTTCTAGAGAGAGACTTTCTCATCACTCTATGAGCCACTCTATACATTTTTTAGTTATTTCAGGAATGCTATAGAGATTATCAAAAGTTGCAGAAAGTCAGTGTTTAGCTAAGAGCGGCTCATGGAACTTTGATTGAAAGCTTCCTCATGAAAGATGTGATATTGCAGTGATATTTACAAGAGGTTCTCCGTTGTTATACCAGCCATTTGCCTCAGAAATTGCTCTTGCATATACTTTTGATGGTGATAGGGCTTCAAGAATCTCTTCTCTTGGAGCTTCTTTATACCAGTTTTTTCCGTATTTTAATTCAAATGCTTTTCTAACTTTGCTTATTCCATTACTTCTAAAACCATCTTGTTTTAATGCAACGAGTATATTTCATGCTTTGAGTTTTTCTCAGGTGATTTTTAATTTTTCATGACTGGCTCATAGAAATGTTGCTGACCAATTAAAAGGAAAGTTCGCATTTGGATTGGGACTTCCTATGCACTTTCACAGTGATGCTGTTTCTCAACTGAGTATAACGAGCTCTTGTTCTTTTGCAATCTCTGATAATCAGTCGAGTGCTTGTTTGAAAGAATGAATATGTTCTTGAGTTTCCGCTCACTTAATATCTGATACATTTGAAACTACGAGTGGAATTCCTCCATATCTGGCAATGTCATCGACTCACATAGCTATAAGGTCGTGTGCAAGTGTGTTATAAGCTTCCAATGCATCGGCTAGTATGACCTTGGTTCCTATTCAGTCTGATCCCATGGTTTGAGTGTATCACTCTGGGAGATTTTTGAACTGAAATGATCTTTCTGCACGGAAGTGTCAATCAGTTTTTTCTACTTCAACAAAAGGAGAGTTCTGAAAACTTTCTTGGCATATTTTTCATCAGTACTCTGAAAGGGTATCTTTGTGTGTATCATAGAAATTATCTGTATTTCACCCAATTATGATGTTCATGTTTTTTTGTTTATGAATAAGATTTTTGCTTTTTTTTAATTGTGAGTCTTGACTTCCTAAGGTCTACTCATTTTTTCCATCTATAGAACTTTGGAAATACTACTGGGTCATCTTTTTCTCAACTCCAAGTTATTTTTCATTCAATTATAAGCTTTGTTATTTTCCATTGGTATTTTTGCTCTACTTTATTTACCGCTTTTTTTATGTCTTCCCAAGATTTGCATTTGCTTATATTTACAGGAATTTGTGCAACTATAGGTCCATCATCTATTTTTTTGCTCACATAATGCATAGTTATACAGGTTCTTTTGATTTTTTTTTCTTTATAGTCTTCCCATATTTTTTTATGTATTTTGTCTCAGTACATCCCTTTTCCACCATATGGTTCTTTTGTAGGTCCTGGATGTATATTTATAGTTTTGTTTATTGGTAGTCATAGAATATATTTGAGCCATCATGACATAAATATGTAATCAGGTTTATATTCTTTTAGTATTTCCTTATAGATTTTAGTTATCTCATTTTTATTTACTTTTGAGAATAGAGTTTTTTTTCAAGATTTATTTTCTTTATCTCTTTTAGGGAAATTCTGTTCTTCTATTATTTTAGGTTCTACTCCAAAATTTCTTGCTTTGTTTGCTACTCATCCATTTGAATAATTACTAATAATTCATACAACTTGTGCTTGAATTTCTCCTGACTCTACTTTTTTAAGAATGGTTTCTATTCCAGTTCATCATTTGTTTGGTTCTTTTCCTCCACTTCAAAAGAGTATTATTTTTGGTATTTCCATATATTGCTATTTTATAATAAGATAATCCCTCCCCTTCCACTTCGTTTCAGGTACTCCCTTTGAGAAAGGGAGATGGTCAGAGGTTTGTGTATTTATTCCCATTCAGTTGTTCCAGGTGGTTTTGGGGTTAGGTCATATATGACTTTTGATATTCACTCTATTTGTAGTATTTTTTGAACCATTTCATCAACTACTTTTTTTGGTATTTGTTTTCCTGGAATTGCCGGCACTCATGTCATGAAATCATTAGTGATAAATGGTCGAATAACTATAGAGTGATTCCCCTCTTTTCAGAAAGGAAGAGGTACGAGGATTACTGGAACTTGGCTGAGTTTCTTTATGAGGTTGTTTTTATAGAGTATTTCATTTACTATACTGTCTGCTTTTTGAAGCTTTTCTACTACTTCATCTGATAGGAGAGTTGGAGTGATTTTTTTGACATTTCATGATATTTTTTTTCCATGTATATATACGACTCTATTTATATTATGAAGAATTTTTGGTATGATTTTTGGAAAGAGGTTGAGGTCGACATGCTCAGTTTTTCAAGAGAGTCATACCGCGTAGTTATAGGTACGGGCATCTCATTGAGTTCCTACTGTTTTTATTGGAAGGAGTGTCGCATCAATTTTTTCACTTCTGTGTATGAGTTTTATAAAGTCATTTGGAAAGTTTTCTTGAATATTTTTTTGAAAGTCCTTAGGTGCTTTGTTAAAATTTGTTAGATGTTTTAGTATTATATTTGTTTGTTTGAAAGTTTCATCCATAAATGGTTTTTTTGTGCAGAGTATGCGAATTGCAAGACCTGGACCTGGGAAGGGTTGTCTCCATATGAGGCTGTCTGGAAGTCAGAGAGAGAGTCAGAGTTTTCTTACTTCATCTTTGTGAAGGTCTTTGAGTGGTTCTATTACTTTTCATTGGTCTCTGAGGTCTCTTACGAGCTGTGTATCATTATGATGTGTTTTTATGGTATCTGCTTTACTACTAACAGTTCCAGATCAGCTTTCTATGAGGTCTGGACGGAGTGTTCATTGTACTAAGAGTATGTCTTCATTATTGAGTCAGTTTTCTTTGCAGTATTGTTCTTTTATTCTCATAAAAGTATCTCATATAATTTTTCTTTTTTCTTCTGGATTGGTAGTTTTTGATAATTTTTTTGTTTTTTTTCCATTTATGAGAGTAGTAGCATTATAAAAAGTTTCTTTGGCATCAATAACTTCTAGGTCTACTCATATTTTTCCTAAAGCTTCTTTTACTTTCTGGCTTTCTTGAGTTCTCATAAAACCGTTATCTATATGTACACTTATTACTTGTTCCTTTTTAAGTGCTTTATAGAGAAGGGCTGTTAATACCGTTGAATCAACTCATCAGCTGACAAGTGAGAGTACTTTCTTTTTTCACACGGTTTTTCTTATATATTTTATTGCTTGCGTTTCTCTGTCTTCGAGTGTATAGTTTGTTTCTATACTTGCAATTTTTGTAAGAAAATTATCTATCATTCGAGTTCCATTGGTCGTAATATCTACTTCAGGGTGGAACTGTACTGCGTAGAGTTTTCTTTTTGTATCTTCGATAGATGAGATTATTTTACTTGATGAGAGTGAAGTAGCTTCAAATCATTTTCCTATTTCTTTTACTGAGTCTCCGTGTGACATAAGAACTTGTTCTTCTTTTTTAAGTCATTGAAATAAGAGAGAGTCTTTTTTTGTTATTTTAATATTTTCTGCTCCATCTTCTCTTATGCTTGTTTTTTCTATTTTTCATCCAGTGAGTTTATTGAGGAGTTGGAATCCGTAGCATATTCAGAGTATAGGTATTCAGATGTCTAGTATGCTTTTATCTATTTGTGGTGAGCTTTTATCAAGGACACTTTCTGGTCATCCTGAAATAATTATTGCTTCTACCTCCTTCCCTATTTGTTCTTTCGTAGTCTCAAGTGGGAATATTTCTGACTCGATATTGAGTTCTCTTACTCTTCTATCAATAACTTTCGCGAATTGTGATCCTGCGTCGAGTATGGCTACTTTTGGTGTCATTGAGATAGATTATAGAAGTATAATAGTTATATTTTACTTTATATAAAAATTTGTCAATAATTATCAAAAATATGAATTGACTTTTGTAAAAAATAATATATATTTTTCTTGTTCTTGAATAAAATCTGTAAATGAGAGGTTTTATTAGTGTTTTGTTAATTTTAAAGGTTCTTTAAATATGTCTGATACAAATAAAATTGCATCTATAATGAATAGATCAATAGGTTCTTCAGAAAGAAGTACTAAGTTTAAAGTAAAACCAAAAGTGGATAAAAAAGTTTGGTTTAGGTGCCACTTAGACAAGTTTTTTATTTTATGTAATGAATATAAAAAATATATTTTTAATACTATTCTTGCTTTTGGATGTATTCTTGTATTTGTTTTTGGGTATTTCGTTATTCTTAAAATCCTGACTCCTAATCATTGCTTAGATGAAGATATATGTAAGGTTGAAGAACTGTTAACTGCTAATGGAAAGTATGATTTTTCTGACTACTATATACATACAAATGACTCTTATGCTAACTTTCTTCACTATGTTGAGAAAGGTCATGGTAACAATATTCTTGTATATACTAAAGATGGAATAAGACTTAAGATTGATCCGGAGGATATTATTATAAAAAATAATGGTAAAAAAACATTATTTTATGATACAAATAAAAAAATATGGGTATTGAATTATTAATATCTACATATTTCTTTTATAGATTATGAATTAGGGCGTTGTAAAACGTCCTAATTTTTTTCTTTAATAATTTCATTAAATGATTAATTTGACTTTAATTAAAAGTAAATTATAATTATTTCACTTGAGTGAAATCTTTAAATGTGAGGTTATATTCAGGACTAGTTAATTTAAATTGTTCTTTCGTTATGACTGGAAAATATGAAAAACTACTTAGTGGAGTTTTTGCTACTCCAAAATCGAAAAATATATTTGAGAGTATTAAGGAATCTAATAAGGCTTCTCTATTAAGAAAAGCTATTATATATTTTAGCTCTTTGAGTATAGTGACGAAGTATGCTTGTGGTATTGCTTTGCTTAGCTTCTGTGTTTTTCTACCACTCTATGTACATTTTTTTACTCCTAAAATTGCAACGATTACTGATTGTTTAGATGAGGATATTTGTAAAATAGAAGAGTTCTTTATAAGTGATGTTGTTGATGGTGTAAGTCATTATTATCTATATTCAAATAAGTCTTCTATTAAAATAGATGCGGGTGATGAAAACTATATCCTTGCACATACTCAAAATGGTAGAAGAATTAAGCTTAATCCTACGGAGTTTATTATTAAAAATAATGATAAAAAAACATTATTTTATAATACTTCTCAAAAAAAGTGGATTATAAACTATTGATAATGATGTTATTCATTTTTAAAATATAAGCTAGGGCGTTGTAAAACGTCCTAGTATTTTTGTATCAAGCTTTTTTCAGTCATCTCTTTTGGCTGTTCAACTCATAGAATATCAAGTATAGTAGGAGCTATATTTGCAAGTCCTCAGTGAGTCTTGAGGTTTTGCATAATTTTCCCATTCTCTATATACCAAAATGGTACTTTATTAGTAGTATGTGCTGTATGAGGATTTTCTTTATCTCAAATTTCTTCACAGTTTCCGTGATCTGCTGTAATGAGTACCCTCATATTTTTAGTCTTAGAAAGAGCTATGGTCTTTCCTACTATTTCATCGAGCTTTTCTACTGTTTTTATCGTTGCCTCTAGGTTTCCTGTATGTCATACCATATCTCCATTGGCATAATTTACTACACTAAAGTCATTTTTAGGTGCATGTTTTTCATATGCTTCATATATTTCATTTGCACTCATTTCAGGTGCTAAATCAAATGTTTCAACTTTTTTCGAATGAATGAGTATATCTGTTTCTCATGGAAACTTGATTTGTTTTCCTCCATTAAAAAATTTTGTTACGTGTGCGTATTTCTCTGTTTCGGAAATATGTAATTGCGTTTTATTGTTTTTTGATAGAATTTCTCAAAGTGTGTTTGAAATACCCTCGTTATTAAGAATAATATTTCATGTGTATTCAGGATATGCTTTCGTCATTCCGGTAAAAAGAAGGTTCTGTATTTTATTTCTTTTGAATCAATTAAAATCATTTTCAGTAAAAGCTTGAGTGATTTGTCTGGCTCTATCGCTTCTGAAGTTCAGGAAAAATAAAGCGTCATTTTCTTGTATAGCTTTTCCATTTTCAAAGAGTGTTGGCTCTATAAATTCATCTGTTTTTCAACTCTCATAATTCTTATTTATATATTGATTTGGATTCACTTTAGTGTGTTTTCATTCTCAGGTAATCGCTTCGTAGCACGATTTTACTCTTTCCCAGTTGTTATCACGATCCATAGCATAGTATCTTCATGAGAGTGATGAAACAGTGATATTTTTATTTTGTTCTTGAAGGAATTTTTCAAAAACTATTAAGTCTTTCTGGAGTGTTTTTGGATGAACATCTCTTCCATCTCCAAATAGATGGAGGCTCACAGGTATGTCTGTTGGTAATATTTTCAAGAGTTCTTTTAGGTGACTATCATAAGCATGGACTCATCCATTTGAGAAGAGTGAAATGATTTGAAGTGTACTATTATTTTCTCTTACATGTTCGATAGTTTTTTCATAGCTTGCAATATCTTCGAATTGATTCTCTTCAAAAAGTTCATCAATCTTTACTTTGGTTTGTTTTATAATTCTTCCAGCTCCTATGGTAATATGTCCGACTTCTGAATTCCCTATTTGTTCGGGAGAGAGTCCTACATATTTTCCATGTGCTCAGAGTTTTGTATATTTACCAGCAAATAGTTTATCTATATTTGGAGTGTTTGCTTGGTATATGGCATTTGTCTTAGACTTTTTTCAGATTCAGAATCAATCTAGTATTATTAGAGAGGTCTTTAATGTGGTCATAAAATAACTTTATTAAATATTATAATTTTAGTATAGTGCTAATCTCAAATTTTCAAAGAACCATTAAAAATATTAATTGACTTTTGTAAAAAATAATATATATTTTTAATTGTTCTTAATAAAACCTATCAATAAAAGGTTTTGTTTTTTTGTTAACTTGTATTGTTCTTTGAATATGTCTGATAAAAATAAAATTGAAGCTATAATGAATAGATCAATAGGTTCTTCACAAAAAAAAGGTAGAACAGATATTGAACTAAAAAATCATAAGAAATGTTGGTATAGAGATAAATACATTTTTTTTATAAGTGTTTTTTGTAATATGATGCTTTTACTCTATCTTTTTATTAATATAAATCATTCTGAATCTGATTCCAATTCTAATGTTCCAGTTGAGCCTGCTGTTTGGCTTCCAGATTATTGTTTAGATACAGAGGCTTGCAAAATTGAGGAATTATTGGTTGCCGATGGTCCTTGGACTTCTGATAAATATATTAGTCGTATGGACCTATCCTATTCAAAATTTCTTCACTTTGTTGAAAATTCTGGAAATCATGCCATCAAAGTTTATATAAGTAATGGCGTAAGATTAGACTTATATAGGAATGAGATTCTTATTCGGAGTGGTGGTGATAAAACTATATATTATGATCAGGAATATAGGAAGTGGACTATAAGCTTTTGATGAAAATATATTTGTTTTTTGAATAGAATCTTTTAAATAGAGGTTTTATTTGTGTTTTGTTAATTTAAATTATTTTTATTTATGGGTGGTGAAACTATGTATGCCTTATCTAAAGGTGAAAATACTCTAGACGGTACAATTACTTGTTTACGAGTAATAAAAAAAAGGTCTTTTTTGATTTCTTATAATCACTATTATTTCAAAATAAATGGTAGGGGGAAAGAATTATGTTATAAGGCAAGAGCTTCTCACGGTTTAAAAATCGAAAATGGTGACAAAGTTATACTTGTAATAAATCAAAAAAATAAAATTATTTCTTTAGATAACTTTACTCTAGGTAAAAGAAATAAAAATATCTCTTTATCTGTCTCTACTATTGCTTTAGCTTAATAAGTAGTATGATAATATATATTCTAGGACATTGTAAAATGTCCTAGTTTTTTTTGTATCTTAATTTTTCTTCAAGCTCTCATACGCTCCTTTAAATATAGGAAAATACTTTCCTCCTGGTATATTTTTAAATAAATTAAGTCAATGTCTTTCAGGGTGTGGCATCATTCCAAGGATCCTTCATGTTGGATCACTTAGAGCAGCAATACCATAGGCAGAGCCATTATATATATTAGTTGCTCTTCCCTCCTCATCTCTATACTGAAGTGGAATTTGTCAGTTATTTTCATATTGTTTGAACTTCGTTTCTGGTATAATTATTCTTCATTCTGAATGAGAAATAGGAATAATATATTCTTCTCACAGATTTACTTCTGATAAAAATGGAGATAAGAGAGATGTTACTTTCAATCTTACGAGTTCAGTTTCATGTCTGAGGCTCTCATTATATGTGAGGGTCTCATCTGATTTTCTCAGTTCGTTTTTTATATTTCAGTTCTCAAATACTCAGAGCTTTATTAATGCTTGGAAGCCATTACATATTCAAAGCGTAAGGTTATTTTTATTATTAAGGTAGTTTTGAAATGAATTTTTTATTTCAGGTGACCTCATAATATTGGCTATAAATTTTGCTGATCCTTCAGGTTCATCTCCGAGAGAAAATCATCCTGGGAATACGAGAAGATTCGTTTTTCCTAAAAGTTCAGCAAATTCATCTCTTGATTGTATAAAATTTTCTGGACTGAGAGTATTGAAAACAAGTTCTTCTACTTTGAATCAAGCCTTTAATAATGACTGTTTGGTATCTAACTCCGAGTTACTTCCTGGAAATACTGGTATGAGAGCCGTTGGTTGTTCTTTGAGTATTTCTTTTATTTCAAGAGATTTTCTTTTTGTATACGGTTTGATTTCTTGAATATTTCTTTTTGGTCTTTTCGTTGGCCATACATTTTCTAGAGTTCACTCTAAGAGTGATTGAGTTTCTTCGATTGAAATTTGATTATTTTTTCATTTTCATACTGAGATTTTCTCATCGGAGCTTGTTTTTCATATTATATGTCATCCAAAGGTATTGATTGGTGCTCCTTCATTAAACTCGACAATTATATCTCATAAGCCTGCAAGAAAATCTTCTTTACTAAAATTATGAAACTCAAATCCTATTTTATTTCCTAGGGTGAGTTTCGATATTGCTGTTATGACTCATCATTGATCAACGACACTCGATGAAAGTATATGTCAATTTTTTATGAGTTTTTGAATCATTTGTAGAGTTCTTCTATATTCTTTCCAATCAGGAAGTCAGTTTCTATCTTTTTTAATTTTGAATATTCCCACGCTACTTCAGGTCTTTTTGAATTCTGCTGAGACTATTCTTTTACTGTCAACTGGCGTATTGGCAAAAGTTACTATGGTTGGTGGAACATTGAGTCCTTTGTCATCGGTTCAGCTTGCTGAGTCTTTCCCTCATATGGCAGCTACTTTCATTTCGATAAGTGCTTTGAGTGTTCATAGAAGACCAGCATATATATCTCAGTACTTTTCAGTGGATGTAAGTTTTCCAAAGTATTCTTGCATGCTTACCCATACTCTTTGGTAGTCTCATCAGAGAGCTACTGCCTTTGAGAGTGCTTCAATTACTGAATATATTCCACCTACATAGGTATTTTGTTCGAGTAGGTATGGATTAAGTCATTCGGTAGATATAATGGCAGTTTTACTATCAAATTTACTGTTAAAAGTTGGTATTTTTGATGCACTTCAGATCTGAGGTGAGGATTGATATTTTCACCCGAAAGGAGCCAATATAGTACTGGCTCATACTGAGTTATCGAACTGTTTTCAGAGTCATCTTTGAGAAGCATTTTCAAGAAGAGATAGTTGGATTTTGATAGCACTGAGGTAATCTCAATTATCAATAAATTTTTGAACTTCCCAATGAATCGTATCAAAAAAATCTACTTTCTGAGTATGAATATTTGCTTTTGCTGACCTTTCAGCACCGTTGGTATCGAGGAAGCTCCTACTTATGTTGACAATGTTTTTTCATTTATACAATACTCTGAGTCTATCGTCTTGATCTTCTTTCCTATTTGTTACTTCAGCCACTTTGAATGCTTCTATATTTTCTTCTTCGAGCATTTTCATTACTGTATCATAGTGCTTAGGATCTATAACAATAGACATTCTCTCTTGGGACTCTGAAAGAAGAAGCTCTTCGTCAGAGAGTCATTCATATTTTGTATGAGAGGCAACGATATCTAGATCAATATCAATTCACCTTGAGAGTTCTCATAGAGCCACTGATACTCAGCCAGCTCAAAAGTCATTACTTTTTTTAATATATTGTGTAAATTTTGGATTCAAAAGGAGTCTTTGGTACTTTCTTTCTTCTACCGGATTTCATTTTTGGATATGTGCAGATTGAGATTCTTTTGAGGATGCTTTTGATCAGCTTGAAGATGCTTTTGCTCACCCTCAACCATCGTTTCCTGTTTTTCAACCAAGCATAATAACAATATCTCCTTTTGTAGGTGGTTTTCTCTTTAGGTTTTTCTCTTTCACGGCAGCGAGTACATATCCACACTCAAATCTTTTTGCAACGTAGCCAGGATGAAAGTGTTCTTTGACTCTGGTGGTAGCGAGTCCAATTTGGTTTCCGTAGCTAGAGTATCAGAGTGCTGCTCATATGGATATGGCCCTCTGAGATAGTTTTCAAGCGAGGGTTGCACTGATTGGCTCGGTTGGGTTTTTTGCTCCTGATACTCTTACGGCAGCGAAAGTATAGGCTCTCCCACTTTGGGTATCCCTAATAGCTCATCCAACACAAGTAGCAGCTCATCAAAATGGCTCTATTTCAGTTGGGTAATTATGAGTTTCATTTTTGAACATGATAACCCAGATTTCTTTTTCTCAGTTTTCGAGTTCTATTTCAGTTTTATATGATGCAGCATTATCTTCTATTGATATATCAATAAAGTCTTTTCATTTAAATGTTGGGTCGTCTTTCAGGAATCTGAAACTAGCTTGTGCAATTTCCATAAAGGTATTTCCTTCTTTTCATTTTTCTCTACTTTTGTCTTTGAAGTATTTCTCGGTTCTTTGTATTTCTTCTGCTAACTCCTTGTTCCCAGTTATTTTTATATCTTTGATTTTTGTATTAAAGGTAGTGTGTCTACAGTGATCTGACCAATAGGTATCTATAAGGAGAAGTTCAGCTTTTGTTGGGTCTCTTTTTTCTTCATTTTTGAAATAGTTGTGTATGAACTTGATATCTGCAAGATCGAATGAGAGTTCATGTTTATTTGTAAAACTTCTAAGTTCTTCATCACTTCTAAGTTCTTTAAAACCATTCATAATTACATGATTTTCCGGTGCTTGAATTTTTCTTTCAAACATTTTGTCTTCTAAGTTTACTTCTCTTTGATCGGTTGGATTATAGAGGAATTCTTTTATTTTTCTTTGATCTTCTTTACTGAGCTTTCAATCTATTACGATAACTTTTTTATATCTTGATTTATGAAGTTTTGATGTTTGAAGGAGGATATTCTGTTCTACGGCATCTACTCTGTTGTCATATTGTCCTGGATTAGATTCTATTGCTATAATAGTTTTTCCTTTCGTTTGATTATGAAATTCTTCAGAGGTAAAAGTATCATCTACTGGTGCTTCAGCAAATATAGTATTTTTTGATTTTTGAAACTCTTTCTCCGTAAGTCATTCTATGAGATAGTTGTTATAGAGTTTCACTGATTGTATTCATTTGATTCCAAGGTTTCATTCTAGTGAGATTTTTAGATCTCTTGATATTCAGTTATTTTCAGTATTTTTGGATACAAATATTTCTTGTATTTCTCTATTTTCATTCGTATTGTTTGAGAGTTGCATTTAATATTTTATTAAGTGTAATAATTATATTGTATGCAATATGTATATTTGTCAAAAATTGTAAATATTATTGATTGACATTAATTAATCATTATTTATATTAGTTTATTTTTTCTAAAAATATTTATAAATTCTTATATTTATCAAAGAAAGTATTTTTTAGCCTTGACTTTTTAAAATAGATTATTAGATTACTCCTCTGGGGTACTATTCTCCCTCAAAAGCTCATTATCATTTTCATATTTTTTAAAGAAGTATTTTATATATTGATTCTTACAAAAACTGAAAATTTTTTATTAACAAAACTTTATTAGAAAATTTAATCATGCAATTTTATGAAATTCTTCAACCATACTCATTAGATATTATAGCATTTATTTGGTTTTTATTATGTTTATACGGATATTCTTTTTATTCTTATTCAGAAATTGGTAAGAAAGGTTCTTTACATGAAGTAATGAATGAACATAGAAAGATGTGGATGGCAAGTATGCTTTATAGAAAAGCAGAAGATCGTTTGGCTGATAATAGGGTGTTAGCAGAGATAGGAGTGTTTGCAACTTCTTTTGTTTCGACTTGTGCTATTGTGATTTCTGTTTTACTTACCATACTAATTCCTTTTAAGGGGGCTAAGGAAGTAATAGATTCAATTCCTTTTATTAGTTCTTATGATCCTATATTGTGGTCTTTAAAAGTACTTTTTTTAATTGCTATATTTATATCAGTTATATTTAAACAAACTTGGGTAAATAGGCAATTAGGTGATGCAAAGATGATGATGTTAAAGTGTCCTGTATTTCCATTAGAGGATAAAAATCAGAACTTATACAATTATCATAGAGACCAGATGGCAAATATTATTTCTAATGCAATGAAACATCATAATATTGGAATTCGCACGTATTATTTTGGATTTGTTGGTATTACTTGGCAGCTAAATCCAATTTTCTTTATGATATCTACTTGTTGGTTACTGTGTGTTATATACCGTAGGGAATATATTTCTAAGGCATATGAAATAATGAATGCAGATCAACCATCTGTACTTCTTGCAACGAATATGGAGAAACCAGAATTGCCGAAGTGAAAATATTTTGCTTTGTGTTGATTCTTGTTTAACTAGGAAATAGGGCGGTGAAAACCGTCCTATTTTTTTTGTAATAAAAAATAAATTTGATTTATGTATATATATTGTTATAATTACACTTACTTATTAATAAATAACTTTATTTAAAAATTTATTAATGCTCATTAATATATAAAAAACTTGATGTAATATGTTTTTTACTGAGATACTTTCACTAATTCAACTATAATTTTGTTATGTTTAAAGAAAATAAACCAATACTATTAAAAAATTTTTTTACTACTAAAGAGTGTAGTGATATGATAGAGTTAGCAGAAAAAAAAGGTTTCAAAGAAGCCTTGGTAGCACTAGATAAAGATAACCCTACAATGGTAAAAGGTATTCGAAACAATGATCGTGTTATCTTTGATAATGCTAACTTAGCATCACAATTGCTTAAAAAACTCCCAGGAAATTTAGCCACTATAAAAGGCTGGAAAAGAGATTCTCTCAACCCTCGCTTTCGTTTTTATCGTTATGATGTTGGGCAAAAATTTAAACCTCACTTAGATAGAAACGATATTATAGGTGATCTTGTATGCTACTATACTATGTTGATCTACTTAAATGATGATTTTATAGGCGGTGCTACTAATTTTTATACCCCAAGGGATGTAAATAGAAAGAGGAACTTACTCACTTCAATTAAACCAGTTATTGGTGATGCTCTTTTGTTTAATCATGATTGTTGGCATGAGGGTGAAGAGTTATCTGATGGAAGAAAGTACGTATTACGTACAGATATTATGTATTCAAAAAATAATAGATAATATCTAGAAAGAGAAATTGCTGAAAAAATATTTTCAAGTTGATTTTTATTTCGAAACAGAAATAGGGCGGTTTTAACCGTCCTATTTTTTTAAATTTTCTTCTTTTATTTCTGCCTGTGCAGAAGATAATCTTGCAATTGGTACACGATATGGTGAACAAGATACGTAATTGAGGTTACTTTTATTGAAAAAATCTATTGATTTTGGGTCTCATCCATGTTCTCAGCATATCCCAAGTTTGATATTTTTGTCTTCTTGCCTTGCTTTTTCTATTCATATTTCAACGAGCTCCCCTACTCACTCTTCATCCAAATGCACAAACGGGTCTTCTGATAGAATAGATTTCTTTTTGTATTCTTCTAATAGGCTTCCAGTATCATCTCTTGAGAGTCATTTAGTGGTTTGGGTAAGATCATTTGTTCAAAAACTAAAGAATTGAGCTCATTTTTTTACGAGTTTTCAAGCAATAAAAACAGCTTGAGGAAGCTCAATCATGGTTCCTATCAAGTAATTTACTTTCTTTTTCTTCTTTTTTGATACTTCGTCTGCAACTTCTTTTATTTTTTCCTTTAAGAAAGTAAATTCATTTACTGTCATTACGAGAGGTATCATTATTTCTGGAACTATTGTTTTTCCTATTTTTTCTTCTGCTTCTATAGATGATTCAAAAATAGCTCTTACTTGCATTTGATATATTTCAGGGTGAAGTATTCAAAGACGACATCAGCGAGTTCAAAGCATTGGGTTTATTTCTTCTGAGTCTTGAATTTTAGTTTTTAGTATACTTTCATCAACTCCAATTGTGCTGGCAAGATTTTTTATTTCAACTTCACTCGTAGGTAGAAATTCATGGAGTGGTGGATCAAGGAGCCTGATAGTTACTGGTCTGTCCTCCATGAGTTTAAAAATCTCAGAAAAATCTGATTTCTGCATTTTAAGAAGCTCATTTATGGCTTCTGAGCGCATTTTTTCATTATCTGCTAGGAGCATTTTTCTTACATGAGATATTCTTTCTGGTTCAAAAAACATGTGCTCAGTTCTACAAAGTCAGATTCATTCTGCTCCAAGCTCAAGTGCTTTTTTTGTATCTTCAGGTGTATCAGCATTTGCTCTCACTTGGAGTTTTTTTATTTCATCAGCCCACTTCATAATGGTGTGGTATTCTTCTGAAAGTTGAGGGTCAATGGTAGATATCTCTCTTAAAAATACTTTTCCGGTTCATCCTTCTATACTTATAATATCTCATTCTTTTACGGTACTCCCATTTATTCTGAGAGTTCTATTATTGTTATCTATCTTTATTTTATCTGCTCCACATACACAAGGTCTTCACATTCCCCTTGCTACTACCGCAGCATGAGATGTCATTCATCAAGTTTTTGTGAGAATACCTTTTGCTAAATACATTCACTTTATATCCTCTGGGCTCGTTTCATTTCTTACGAGTATTACATTTTTTCATTCAGCTGCTTTTTTCTCAGCATCATCGGCACTAAATACTATTTCTCAGTAAGCAGCTCATGGTGATGCTGCTAATCATGTAGTATCTGGTTTTTTTGTATGTTTTGGGTCGAGCCTTGGATGAAGAAGTTGGTTAATGGAATCGGCTTCTATTCTGAGAAGAGCCTCCTCTTTATCTATTTTTCATTCTCAAACCATATCGGTAGCTATTTTTATAGCAGCCTGAGCAGTTCTTTTTCAGTTTCTGGTTTGTAAGATCCAGAGCTTTCCATCTTCTATTGTAAACTCTATGTCTTGCATGTCATTGTAGTGTTTTTCCAGCTTTCTTTGAACATCAAAAAGTTGGTTATACATTTCTGGAAGTGTTTCTTCCATTGATGGAAGTTTGGATTTATTTTCTTTTTTTCAAAGTTCTGTTATTTGTTGGGGAGTTCTTATTCATGCTACCACATCTTCTCACTGAGCATTAATTAGGTACTCTCAGTAGAACTTACTTTGTCCAGTTGATGGATTACGACTAAAAGCAACTCATGTTGCTGAGTTATTCCCAGTGTTTCCAAAAACCATTGATTGTATATTGACCGCAGTTCCGTAATCGTGTGCCATATTATTCATATTACGATAGTCTATGGCTCTTTGGTTCATCCAAGATTTAAATACTGCTTCAATTGATCAGTGCAATTGTTCATTTACATCTTGCGGGAATTCTTTTTTGAACTTGGTTATTGTTTTTTTAAATTTATCTGACATTTCTCTCAGGTCTTCACCAGTAAACTCAGTATCATTCTTTATATTTCTTCTTGTTTTGAAGTTATCAATTATTTCTTCGAAAATATCCATATTGATTTGGAGTACTACGTTTGAGTACATTTGAATAAACCTACGGTAGCTATCAAATGCAAACTTTTCATTATTTGTTTTTTCAGCTAATCATTCAACTGTTTTGTCATTGAGTCAAAGGTTCAGAATAGTATCCATCATTCCAGGCATAGAGAATCTTGATCCAGATCTAACAGACACTAGGAGTGGATTTTTAACTTCTCAAAATATTTTTCATACTTTATTTCATACATTTACAATAGATGACTCAACTCATTTTATCAGTTGGGGTGAAAGTTTTTCATCATTATCATAATATTCATTACATACTTCAGTTGTTATCGTAAATCAAGGAGGTACCGGAACTCATATCTTTGACATTTCTGCAAGATTTGCTCATTTTCCTCAGAGAAGGTTTCTCATATCCTTATTTCAATCTGTTTGATCTCCTCCAAATTCGTATATAAGTTTAGACATTTTTTTATGTTATAAAATATAATGTATTATATTTATATCCTCCCTTGTTACTTATGTCAAATTTTATATATAATTTTGTTAATACACTTCATACTTTAAGTTTGGATTTTACTCAATAATAGTTATAAATATATATATTTATAACTATTATTTTATTCTATGAAATTTAGTTGGTCGATTTCAAATATTCTTATTCTTATTTCAGCAGTTTTTACCGTACTTGCTTCACTCTATCCTCAGGTCTATATATTTTGAGTAAATAACAGTTTTCTTGATGCTGGTCAATATCATATATTTTTTATTCAATTTTTTACCGGTACTTTTCTTCATGGCTGACTGTTTCATCTTTTTGCTAATAGTCTTTTTATTTATCTTTTTTGAAATATTTTAGAAGTACTTATATGAAAAAATAAATTTATAATATTTTTTATATTTATTGTAATATTTAACGGTATATGACTTTCAGTATTTGCTTGAGGAAATACGATATGAATAAGTGGTTTTTGTATGGCTCTCTTGTCATATTATACTCTTGAACTAAAGTGAAGAAATAATCCAGAATACAAGTGAGGTATTACGGCATTAGTTTTAAATGTTTGAATATGATTTATGCCGTGAATTAGTTTACTAGGACATTTGTTTTGAGCTATTTGAGGAGTAGTTTTTTATTATATTATGAATGAGTATCTAAGGAAGAAGATGGTCGGACTTTGAAGTGAGTTATAATAATCAATTTTAAAAAATATTTATATATTTGATATTTTAGCTAGAATTTAACTTCTAACTTACACTATAATTTGTCCAAATATGTTTAGATCTACTTTAAATAGAACGGGTTCAAGTATATTTTCAAGTTTCTTATCAAATACCTCGAGACAAGCTCGATTTGCTTCTTGATTGTCAAAAAAGAGTTTTGTAATGCAAGAAAGGTTTCCGGAGCAAGTAACTAAAAAAGTTCAAGATGCTTTTTTAGAGATTTTAGATGATGTAAAGATGCCTCCAAGTCATAATTATACTGTAAAGTTTTGATTGATGTTAGAGGAAGAACTTCAAACAGCTGCGAAACAAAATGATAGTGATGCGTTAAGGTTAATTGATACATTTAAGCGTTTTAAAATAAGTACCGATAAAGTTCTTGAGTTATCAGGAGTTCCTCTTGATCCCTTATGAGTATCAAAAACAAGAAAAAATCATTATCCTACTACTGTTTATTCAAATGCTGCCATAGCATATTTAATGTGATATGAAGCATTGAAAGATCCAGCTATACGTGATTTGTTTATTGTTGATTCGAATGAATATAGTTGAGCACTTCCACCTCACACTGATCAATTATGTACTCGTCCACCGAGAGTCGACTTATTTTCTCTGACCTGAATTAAAGCGAATGGTACAGTTAAAACCTTTATCTTAGATGCTGATTTCATATACGATAGCCTTTCACAAAAATCAAAAGATATTTTATCAAAAGATATTTTTATATTTAATAATCCATGAAGTAGAGATTCAGGCTTACCTTTTGCAATCTTCTATACTCAAGGTGATAAAAGGTATATAAACTTTGATTGTGATGTATCTTGATTATCTTGGAAAAAATCAACGGAAGTACCTGAAGAAGATATTCATAAGAGTTTAAATGAGCTTTTAAGTGTTACTCATAAAATGTACTCAGAAGATAAAACACATAACTCTTATCTGAAAAGAGGTTCATCAGCATTTGTTAAAAATCATGAAGTTTTACATGGGAGAGAAGAATCCCATACTGATCGTGTTTTAGCAAGGTCCTATTTTACTGAAAAAAAAGAGAGAGATAGATAGTCTAATGTAGCTTCAAGATACATTTCTCTATTTCATTTTGAAATACTTTATCCTCACTTCATATAAGATTCCCTGTTTTCATTTTTTTATCAAGATTTATGAGTGATATATAAAGGTCTTCTAGTTCTCTTGGAAATACTTTATAAGTTTTAGTTGTTAGAAAGCTTCTATTTCATAGATTGAGTTTCACTCATATTTCTCTTGGTTCTATATCAAAGTGTTTGTATTTTAAAATATAGGTAGTGGTTCTTAGGTTTGCAAGAAGATTGTTATAAAAAGCATATACATTGATATCATGGAGTGTGATATCAATTTTTTTAATTGCTGAAATGATATTTTTATTGAGGATATCATCAATAATTTGAAATATGCTTTCTTCCAGCTCCGCTGCGATATTATCGGTGATATTTTTTGGTTCTATGTAGTTTATAGTGATAAGAAGCTTCTCTATTTCTGATATAATTTTACTGAGGTTTCATGATTTGTATTGTATGATAGTATCGATAGCATTTGGTGATATTTGATCAGGATATTTTGATCTGATAATTTGTTTTATTTCTTGATTTTCCTGAATACTAAATTCTTTTGTTTCACATGCTGCTTTGAATCATTTGTAGAGTTTACTTCTTTTATCTGGGTGTATCAGATAGAATAATACAATGTTTTCTTCTGAGATTTTATCTAATATACTGAGAATAAAATCTCTCTTTTGTTCTTCTTTTTCACTTTTTTTTCCTTGCTCTACATTGATTATTATAAGTTTTTTTTCATCTAAAAAGCTTCTAGAGGTTAAGTTTTCCACTAAGAAATTATTATCTACTTCTTCAAGGTTTTTTATTTCTACAAGATTAAAGTCTCAAAACTTTCAAATAAATTTACTTTTCCAAGCTTTTATTTGTTCTTTTATAAGAAAATCAGAGTTTCAAGTAAAAAAATAGAGCATATTTTATAAGTGTAATAGGTTATTTAAGTTTGCACTTCCCTCTTTTTTAATAAGGTCTATAACTTCGAGTATAGTTTCTAGGCTTTTTTTGAGATTGAGTAAATCTTTTGGATTTGCTCTTCAAAGAGCAAGCCTGGTAAGTATATTATCGAGATCGACTACATATTTTAGTTTTTCCCTTATACTATTAAGGAGTTGTTGGTTATTAAGAAATTCATCTGTTATATCCAGTCTATTTTGAATTTTTTCTTTATCCCTGAGAGGATTTACTATAGCTTCTTTGAGAAACCTCTTTCACATGGGTGTTTTAGTATTGTCGAGAACTCAGAAAAGCGTTCAGATGGTTGATGACTTGGTAGCTATATTGTATATAAGATCTAAGTTTCTTATAGTTGATTCATCAAGTTCTAGGAAGTTACTGAAACTCTCTGAACTAATACTATTTAAATGCTCTAGGCTTGATTGCTGATTTGTTTTAAGATATTCTAGTAGAAGTATACTTGATTTTATTGCGAGAGGCTTATTTTCTATTCAAAAACCTTCTAGATTTTTTACTCAAAAATGAGAGAGTAGCTTTTCTTTATATTTTTTATCGGTGTCAAAATAATATATGTTCAGTGAGTATTTTTTTTCTAGAATTTCTTTTAGGCTTTCATCATTAAATAGTTTTTTTTCAAGGATTACTTCTTTGGGAGCTATTTTGTATATTTCTCAAGAGAGTTTTTCCCTATTTTCTAGGACTCAAGTTTTCCATTTTCAGCTTGATGACTCTAGAAACGATATTCCATATATTCAGTTTTCTCCACATATTGATACTATATAACTGGTTGCCTCATCATTTGTATAGTTTTCTCCTTCAAGATTCAGAGTAGAAGGTGTTATAATTCTTACCACTTCCCTCTTTACAATTCATTTTAATTTTGGGTCAGATACCTGTTCAGCTATAGCAACTTTATATCCAGCATTTACTAGTATTGGTAGGTACTTATCTTTCGCATGATATGGAATTCCAGCAAGTGGTATGGGCTCAGCAGCATTTTTATTTCTAGTAGTTATATTTATTCCAAGTACTTTATGTGCAATATGCGCATCATCATCGAACATTTCATAAAAGTCCCCCATTCTAAAAAAAAGTATAGAATCTGGATGCTTTTCTTTGAGTTCATAGTATTGTATCATTCAGGGTGTGAGGCTCATCTAGTTGGAATAGTAGAAAATAATTGATGTAATTTTAATTATTTTTCTTATTTTGACAAACTTTTAATGTATCTAAAAGTTTGCTATTAAAAGGGTTGTGTATAATATATTGCTATATCGTTATTAATGTTTATAACTTATATGAGGAAGCAATTAGATTCTAGAAATTTACCAGAGTTAAATAAGAATATAAAAAAGTGATTTTTTAGTAATTTTTCTAGTATAATAGATAGAGTATTAAGTTTGAATAAGGATGAAAACATTGAGGTTTCATTCGATGATTTTAATAGGGATATCAACCCAGAAGATTTGAATTTAACTCAAGAGCAAAAAGAATTAGTTGATATATTATTCGAGGTGAATAGTACTTTTTTGACGAAAAATAGCGATATAAAAAGATGAGTATATGTCTATTGATGACCTTGATGTGGGAAAACTACTATCGTTGATAATTTTTATGCTGTATGTTCAACAGATAAAAAAATTCGTTTGCATTTTCAGGACTTTATTGCTGAGCTCATAAGGCTCAGTTCAAGATATCAAATTGATGATATAGCTGATGTATTTGCAGGTAAAGTTCGTTTATTTTGTTTTGATGAGTTTGAGCTTGATAATATTGCGGAAGCTCATTTTGTAAAAAGGATGCTTCAGGAGTTTGCAGAAAGAGGAATTATTACGATTGCTACTTCTAATTTTGTTTTAAACTCACAAAATACAAATATTATCACTCCACTTGATCATGTAAGAAATGAGCTTTCAAAATTTATGGAATGAAAACAAGATATAATTGATTTGTGAGAGAGGGATTTTAGAGCAGAGAAGATTGTATCAAATTCACAGAAGGATTGTTCATATTATGTTTGACCTGAGAGTAGCGATATTCTTGAAAAAAAGTATGACGAACTATCTCAATGAAACTCTCTTTTTTTTGGGTATGATGAACTATGTAGGAAAAATGCAAGTATATATGACTATAGAAATATGTTTCAAGATAAGGATAGTTTATTTATTCAAAACATTCCTCAGTTATGATTAGATCAGATAAATGAAGCTCAAAGGTTAAAGAATATTATAGATCTTATCTATGAGAGAAATATAAATATTTATATTTCATCTGAATATAAACTAGAAGAAATATTTGATGACTTAGTTATAAGATATATTAAGCTACATAGAACTATTAGTCGCCTAAAAGAAATGGTTACAAAGGGTTATAGAGAAGATAGTGGGAAAGAGAGAAGAAGAGTTTTTATTCGAGATTCTTTGGCTTTGATAAGTGAGATTGATATGGAATTGAGTAAAGATAAAATAAAATAGAAAAAAGTTTATGTTAAAACATAAACTTTTTTCTATTTATTCTTGAGAAATTTGGTTTGGTATCGACGTATCTTGATATATTAAGTAGGACTCATAATGCAATCATAAGGGAAAGAAGAGAGGATCATCAATAGCTAATAAATGGAAGAGTAATTCAAGTGAGGGGTACTACATTCAGGTTTACTCATACATTTATAAGTGCTTGCATAAGTATCCAGCTTGATATTCATACAGCAGTTAATTGTGCAAATATATCAGGAATCCTTGAGGCTATATAGAATCACTTGTATCATATATATCAGTATAAACTTAATAGGATAAGTCCACCTACAAATCAGAGCTCCTCAATGACTACAGAAAAGATAAAATCTCATTGTACTTCTGGTAGATATCAGAACTTTTGTATAGATTGTCAGAATCAAAGTCAGGTAAATCATCCACTTCAAATAGCTATAAGAGCTTGTTCAGTTTGATAGTTTATCGTTTTATTTTTAATTGCCTCTTCATTGTTTGCTAGAAAATTATCTATTCTTTGAGTTATATATCAGAGTGTATTGAGATTTTTTCAAGTCGCTTTGTCATAATCTCAAGCGAGGTAGACTGATAGTGACAGAAAAACACCGAGAACAAACATAATAAAAAGATGCTTTATATTTGCTCCAGCATAAAAAAACATGATTACTGATACTGGTATTACTACCATTATAGTACCAAAGTCAGGTTGGAGTCATACGAGAATGAGTACTGCTCAAATTATGGATATGAATGGCAAAAAGCCATGCTGAAAATTACTCAGGTATCACTTATATTTTTTAAAAAATGCGGCTAGGTATATAATGATAGTAAACTTTAGAAATTCTGTTGGTTGGATGGTAAATGGTACTCAAGGTATGTTGATCCATCATCTCGCTCATCAAAGACTGATTCATATAACAAGAACTATTATAAGTAAAATGATCGTAATTCAGAAGAAATGCTTAGCATGTTTTTCAAAGAAGGAGTAGTGAATTTTTGCTGTTACTGCCAATGCGATGAAAGCTATAAATACGTGGGCAATATTTCTCAGTACATAAAAATGATTATAGGCTTCAGTTATAAGTCATCTTTTTACCATTAAATCTGTAACCCTAAAAGATGAATATACTGATACTGAAGAAATCATAATCATTCAGAATATAATCATAAGTAGAATGACGAAAAACAATTTGTAATCAACGGTATTTTTAAGCATCTATATTATTTTAATAAATTGAGAGAAAAAGTTTGGAGGTCTGGAAAAACTAGGAACAAGGCTCATCTTATAAATATAAGGAGTAATATAACCACTATGGGTGTAAAATCTATAGGTCAAATAGTGGTAGGTAATACTTTTCTTACATTTGAATATATAGGATCAATAATATCTCTTATAAATTTAGGTCTTAGACGTAATCAAATGAGAGTAAGCCATGAGAGTATTACATCAATAAGAACAATGTATTGTAGAATTTCTAAGAATATTACGATACTAAATAGTATAGTCATAGTTGAATTAATTATTTTTTAATATTATTATATCAGTGCTCCGCTGCACTTTCTTGAGCTTTTTTCTTACTACTTCCATTTCATTTTCAAATTTTTTTCTTATTGAGATAGATTCATACTGTAAAATTTTTATCGTGATCTGGTCATGTTTCTTCTATCACTTCGTAGTGTGGTGTAATGTCGAATTGTTCTTGAGCGTATTCTTGTACAAGAGTTTTGAAATCTTTTGTCAGATTATTCTCAAGAATTTGGTCAAGAGTTGAGTATATATGTTTTTCAATAAAATCTTTTACTATTTCTATTCATAGATCTAAATAGATAGCTCATATAACAGCCTCAACAACATTTGCAAGTAGATAGTCATTATCCTTTCCTCATCAGAGCTCTTCTCCCTTTCAAAGGATGAGATGTTCTGAAAATCATAATTTTTTTGATATATTCGCAAGGTTTCTTCATCTTACAAGTGCGCTTCTAATATCAGTAAGTTCCCCTTCTGTCTTATCAGGAAAATTCTTATATAAATGATCTGTTATTATGAGCTCAAGTACAGCGTCTCATAAAAACTCGAGTCTTTCATTATGTTCGGGAGTAAAGTCTGGTTTCTCATTTACTATTGATCTATGGATAAATGCTAGAATATATAAAGATATATCATTGTATTCTAAATCTAAGTTATTGAGTAATTTTGATATTTTATCAATATACACCTCGTTTTCTATAGCTTTTTTTCTTATGACCATTCTGATTCTAAAATAATTTTTAATATATATACATTTAGAGTAACTTTTTATCTGAAAAAATCAACAGAAAAATTGCAACTATTATTTTATAAAGTAAATAATAAAATATAAATAATGCAAGCTACTTTCCTTAGGTTTCATTGTAAATATTGATATTATAGGTACTATAATTCTATATACTATGATATAAAAAATAAAATTTTATGAAAACAAGAATTTTTAAAAATATAAGTCTTTCTATAATATCTGTACTGATTGTATCATCGGTTGTATATGGGGCTCTAGGTTGATGGGAGTGAGTAGAAAATGCAGATACTTGAGAAAGTCTTACTGCGACTGTTTGGAATTCATTGGTTGACGGAGTAGTGAAGAAAACTGGTAGTGTTGCTGAGACTATTACTGGTATAAAAACTTTCTCTAGTTCTCCAATTGTACCAACTCCAACTTGATCAACTGAAGTTGCAAATAAAGGATATGTTGATTGACTTACTGCACCTGATAAGCCTGTTTTCAGATCTTATCGTTCTGGGAATCAAGGAATTTCTTGAAATGTGGAAACTATAGTACAATTTAATGCTGAGGATTATGATCCTAAAAATGAATTTAACACTGGTAACTATCGCTATATTCCACAAAAGGCTTGATATTATTCTGTGAATCTTAAAATAACTTTTTCTGTAAGTGATGTTGCTAAAACTGAAGCAAGAATTTATAAGAATACTTCACTGATTTGAATACAAACAACGACGGGTAGAACAAATGTTGCTCAAAATATTACTGCTTGATTAGGTGAAGTAGTATATATGAATGGAACTACTGATTACTTACAATGACGTTGATTTACCACTGGTGGTTGAAATATGATCTGAGGATCTTCTAGTACTAACTTCTCAGCTTTTTATATTGGAGACTAATTACTTACTACTTTAAATTAATAATATTTTATACCTATGAAAACAAGAATTTTTAAAAATATAAGTCTTTCTATAATATCAGTCCTGATTGTATCATCAGTTGTATATGGAGCATTAGGGTGATGGGAGTGAGTGGAAAATGCAGATACTTGAGAAAGTCTTACTGCGACTGTGTGGAATTCTTTGGTTGACGGAGTAGTGAAAAAGACAGGAAGTGTTGCTGAAACTATTACAGGTATAAAAACTTTCTCTAGTTCTCCAATTGTTCCAACACCAACTTGATCAACTGAAGCTGCAAATAAAGGATATGTAGACTCGAATGCAGTTTTAAATACTTGAAATGAGACTATTTGATGAGTGAAGACGTTTTCTAGTTCTCCAATTGTTCCCTCGCCTACTGGTTCTGGAGAAGTATCTTCAAAGGGATATGTTGATAGTATTGCTTGAGTTTCACATTTAAAATCAACAAATGGGTATACCTATTTACCAAATGGACTTATCTTGCAACGGTTTGGTCAAACTTCAAATACTTATAATAGTCATAACTCCCAAATAACTTTTAACTTTCCTATTGCTTTCCCGAATGCAGTATTACAGGTAACTGGACATTTTAATGATCCAGCTGCTAGTCCAGCTTCTGTAACTCAAGTGAATATTTTATCTAACAGTCTATCAAGTCTTAATAGTATTTACAGTGCCCAAACTTGAGCAGGTATTACTTGAAAAAGAAGGTTTTATGCGATATGATATTAATAAAATAATGATACTTTATGAAAATAAAAATTTTAAAAAATCTATTACTTTCTATTTTTTCTGTACTTATTGTTAGTACTGTTGTATATGGAGCATTAGGTTGATGGGAGTGAGTGGAAAATGCAGATACTTGAGAAAGTCTTACTGCGACTGTTTGGAATTCATTCGTTGATGGAGTCGTAAAAAAGACAGGAAGTGTAGCTGAAACTATAACATGAGTAAAAACATTTTCTAGTTCACCGATTGTACCAACCCCAACAACTGCTACGCAAGTTACGAATAAGCAGTATGTTGATGCGGCATTGAATAATTTTCAGCATGGATGAACTATTACAATTTTAAATAATAGTACTGATAGTGATCATGATATGGACTTCACAGGGTGAGTATTTGTATTTGATGACTGGTCATGACAGGCAAGTGCTATAGCAATGACGAAAAGAATTGATTCTACTTGGATTGCTGGTAATAGTCAGTGATGACTAGATACAGGTTCTGTCTCTTCAAATAGTATTTACTATATGTATGCTATATATAACCCAACTACTCTTTCAGCTGATTTTCTTTTTAGTACTAGCTTATCTCCCATAATGCCAAGTGGCTATACTAAGAAAAAAAAGATAGCGAGTTTATTGACCGATGGATCTAGTAATATTAGAAATGGTGTTTGGATTTTTAATCCAGACGGTAGTTATAATTTTGTTTATAATAGTTTAATAACAGATCTAAGTGATACTACTCCAGCAACAACTAGAACGCCTGTAACCTTAAGTACTCCACCTAATACAAGAGCAAGATTACACCTAACATTAATTGACAATGATACTAGTTCAGCATCTATTCTTGTAACTGAGGAAGCTCAGGAAGATATTGTACCAACCAGGCCTAATTCGACACTTGTAGCGAACATAAACTGGTACTCTAAGGTTACCGCCGAATATAATACAAACTCTTCATCACAGATTTATTACAGATCTACAGATTGAGGTGTATCAGTCTTCACAATAGTAACTCAAGGTTGGTTTGATAATAATTTATAAAAATAATATTTTATGAAAATAAAAATTTTAAAAAATCTATCACTTTCTATTTTTTCTGTACTTATTGTAACTTCAGTAGTTTATTGAGCATTAGGTTGATGGGAGTGAGTAGAAAATGCAGATACTTGAGAAAGTCTTACTGCGACTGTTTGGAATTCATTCGTTGATGGAGTTGTAAAAAAGACAGGAAGTGTAGCTGAAACTATAACATGAGTAAAAACATTTTCTAGTTCACCGATAGTACCAACCCCAACAACTGCTACGGAAGTTGCGAATAAGCAATATGTTGACACTAAAGTATGAAATACTGGAAATGAAATAATTGCATGAGTGAAAACTTTTTCTTCTTCCCCTATTTCTATTTCCCCTACTGCTTCTTGAGAGTTAGCAACAAAAGGATATGTTGATAGTAGTATTAGTGTAAATAGTCCACCGACTTACGTAGAAAGTAGTAATATTACTTTTACTACTTGAACGGTTCATAGCTTTGCTCATGGTTTTTGATCAGTACCTAAAAAATTCGGTGCTTATGGTGTTGTTGTGACTGCTACTTGTGGTTTTTCTGTTTGAGATAGAATAATAATAACTACACAAGATGGTGATGGTGCAAGGCAGATGTCAATCTATGCAAATACTACCAATGTTAGTATGCGCGCAAGCTCCAATACAGTTTTCGAGTGTCCAAATAGTGCCAATGTTTCCCTGACAAATTCACAGTTTCGTTTAATTTTATGGGCTGAAAATTAAACGAAACATATTAAAAAAATAAAAAGCAGTATAATTATACTGCTTTTTTCTTGAGTTCTTCATGATTCTCCATTACTTTATTGAGGATTCCATTTACTACCTTCTTTCCTGGATCATCTGCATAGGTTTTTGCTATTTCTATAGCTTCATTGAGAGATACCTTGATTGGTATTTCCTCTTCTAAAAAGAAGATTTCAGCGAGTGCGATATATATAGGTAATATATAAGTCGGGCTCATTTTTTTTACGTTGAACTTTGGAGCATACATTTGAATAACTTCAATAAAAAAATCTTCTTTTTCTAGAACAATTTTTGTTATATCCTTTATATAGTCTTTATCTATCTCAAAAGTAAATTGATCTTCATAGAATGATTTATGAAAGTTTTCTTCGTTAAACGTATTAAACCTCATAGAATATAATTCTTGGAATAGTAGTTTTCTCGTTCTTCTACGGTTGACTTTCATTTTAAAAAATTAATGAATAATGAATGTTTTAAATACAGAAAAAATAACATAGAATTCTATGTTATTTTTATTACAAACTATACTCTAGTAACTTTTTTAGATTTAGTCTTTGCTGTAATAACTTGCCTTCCCTTGTAAGTTCCATCTTCAGCAATAAAATGAGATAAACCATTTTCAGCTTTGTTTAACATTACTCTGTTTTTCAATTTACGAGCAGTAAGTTTGATCCAGTTCGTTGTTCTTGTTTTTGATCTAGATTTAGAATGTTTCTTTTTTGGTCAAAAAGCCATAATTTCTATAACTTAAATAATAATATCCAAGGGATTTTATAAGAAAAATGATAAAATGCAAATTTAATTTGAAAAAAAGTATTTATACATTAGAATGATATGAAAACAATAAGTCTCAATTAAGTTGATATAATCGAGACTGTCTATTTATTAATGATTAGTTTATTTAAGTATGTTAAAGATTTTTATAGTAGAAGACGATAAAGCAATTGCTGAATCTTTAAAATTATATTTAGAGAACTCAAATTTTAAAGTTTTTTTGTATCATACTTGAGAATGAGCAGTAAAAGAAATTTTTGATGTGAAGCCTGACTTGCTTATACTTGATATTAATCTGCCTGGAAAAGATGGAATTGAGATATGTAAAGAAATTAGAGTAGAATCAAATATGTCCATCATTATGCTCACTGCTAGAGATTCTGAGCTTGATAAAGTTACTTGATTAGAAATATGAGCGGATGATTACATTGCAAAACCTTTTTCCCCAAGAGAATTGCTTGCAAGAATCAACACTATCATTAGAAGATCTGATTCAAAAACTAAAAACTCTACGAAGATCTTATCATTTCAAAATATATCTTTAGATCTTGATAAGAAGATAGTTCTAATTGATGATAAAAAGGTAATTTTTACTGGAAATGAATTTGATCTATTGAAAAAAATAGTTGAGGAGGATGGTAAGCTGGTATCTAGAGAAGTGCTTATGACCGAGGTAATGGGGTATGATAGATATATATATGATAGGACGATAGATACTCATATTAAAAATTTGAGAAAAAAACTAGGAAAAAAGGACATCATTTTAACGGTAAGGTGAGAATGATATAGACTTAATAATTAATTATACAATTTATGTCACTATCAAGGAAATTTGTTATCTCATTTCTTCTTAGTATCTTTTTTATAACGACTGTAAACATAGTTTCTTTTTATGTATTTTATAGTTCTTATTTAAAAGTTTATTTTGCTGAGAAACTAAGTTCCAGAGATAAAATAACGATAGAATATATAAATACTGTACTTGAAAAACAAACGATTGATGATATTGATAGCATATTTACAGATACTGAAATAGAATTTTTTGAATTACTAGAAAATAATGATTGAGAAATTCCACTTAATAAAGAAACAAATGTTGATGTGGTAATTAACTACCTTGTAAAGAGTTGAGTTGCTCCTAGATATATTGATGAACTTGTGCCAACGGATAATTTCTGAAAAGTTATTGAAGCGGTTAAAAAGGACAATACTGCCGAATATCGTTTTATTCGTAGGCTAACAGAATCTATTATTATTACAAATATATTTGCAATTCTAGTGATTATTATTTCATTGCTTGTGTTTATTAGAAAAATTATTCATCCAATTAAAGAAGCTTCTGATAATATTAGAAAACTAAAAATATGAAAAGACTTTGAGGAAATACAATATTATAATAAAAAGGATGAAATTTGAGTATTGATATCATCTATTAACACTCTGAATCAAAAATTGAATCTTCAAGAAAATATTAGAAGTAGATTGTTAGCAGACATATCACATGAACTAAAAACCCCAATTACCTCTATACAGTGTTATTTAGAATGAATTTCAGATGGAGTTATAAAGTTGGATCAAAAGAACCTTAACTCAATTACTGATGAAATGAAAAGACTCATTGCTTTGGTAAATAAAATAATGGATTACGAAAAAATCGAAAGAAAGAAGTTTAAGTTAAGTAAAACTCAAGAGAACATAAGTGATTTGATCAAAATTCTCGTAGAAACTCATAAAAAAAGATTAAAGGAGAATAAACAAAGGATAAAAGTAACAGGTGATGAAAATTTATTTTTAGATATAGATAAAGATTTAGTAATCCAGCTTGTTCATAATTTGATATGAAATTTTCTGAAGTATGCTGGCAATAAAACTCTACTAAAAATTAATATAACTAAAAATTATATTGATTTCTCAGATGATTGAGTTTGAATTAAAGCAAGTGAAGTAGAATTTCTAACTGAAAAATTCTACCAATGAAATATAGATAAAGCATGAGATATTGATAGTAGATGAATATGAGTTTGACTCAGTATTACGAGTAAAATCATTGAATCTCATGGTTGGAGGTTTGAAATAAAATCTGATACTTGAAAGTGATTTAGTTTTAAAATTTATGTATAATATATATCTTCACAAAAGTTTCACATTTAAGAATTGATTTATAGATATATATGCGTACTCTTTTCTAAGAATTAGGGAATCTCAAAATTTCTTAGAAATAGGTTAAAGCCTGAAAACTTATTTTGTTTAATTAAGATTCTCTAGTTTTTATAAATATGAAAAAAATAATTTTCCTTTTTGTTCTTTGTGTCCTAACAGTATGTAATAATACTGCTTTTTCTGCTTCAGGAGATTCTAATAGTTTATCTCACGATAGTGAAAAGACAATAAAGGAACTTAAAGAGAACATAAATCTTTTGAATAAAGATAAAAAGTACTTAAATCTTGAATTTTCTATTCTGAATAAAGATTTGAAATTACAAAGTTTTTTTAAAGAGAGTCTTAGTTCACTAGAGATACAGAACATAAAATACATCATAAACAAATACCTTTACTCCAAAAATAAATTAGAAGATTCGATAATAGAAAAAGCTACTAATTTAGAGGATACAACTGAGGATAAGAATATGTTATTTAGCAAGAAAAAAGAGTTTTACAAAGGATTAGTACCTTTTATTAGAAAAGATAAGCTAAAAGAGTATTTGGAATATATAAGCCTAGATGTAAAAATTCTTAAGGAGAAGAAGGATGTCGATACCAAGCTTATTATAAAGAATGAAATAATTAGTAATAAAGTAGAAAAGATTGAGGAGAAGATAATAATGCATAGAGAATCTCTTGATCTCAAATTTAAGACACTTATGGAAGAAAAAATAAATGAAAAGATTGAGACCTTAAGATCAAATGAAAAATTTAAAAATTTGGATACAAATTTACAGATTACTGTTGTAAATAAGGTAATTGAAAAAATAAAAATTCAGATCGCTACATTACAATCTATTATTGACCAAACAGATGCGCTTACAAGAAAACTGGAAGTTTATAGAATTCTTTTATGAAAACTAGAAGAGTTCAAGGGCTCTTTAAATTAAAGGGGATGTATTTCTTTATATGCTCCAATTAAAAAATTGCTCTAAATCAAGTCTTTCATCATCATATCTAAATAGCTTCCCGTTTTTGGTAAGCTTTTTTTGTACTTCGTCTACAATTTTTTTAGAAACATCTTTTCCATATAGATTTTGTCACTTCATCTTTTTATTTCCTATTGCTCATAGTATAATATCTGCAATAAGACTAGAATTTATAGGTGGTGCTATAATGTTGGTTCATGCAAGTATAGTCTCAGTTCTGTCTGATCAAAACCTAACGGTAACACAAGGTGTCTCAACTATGTTTGCTTCTTCTTGCATACTTCCTGAATCAGTCACGACCGCTCATGCTACACTGATCATATCAATAACTTCAGCGTGGTGGGCTAGAGCAGCTCAATATGCAAAGTTTTTTTTGTATTTTTCTCTTAAATACTCTATGTCATCTCTGAGTCAATATCTATCGATAGCCGACTCTGATGCATACAGTCATAGAAAACATACATATACTCACGACTCTATTAGTTTTTTAATAGCATAGTAGATTGCAAGAAATCTTTCTTTTTTTTCAGTATTCTCTCTTCTGTGAATAGTAATGAATATGAAATCTTTTCACTTCATATTCGGGTATTTTTTGAATGCATGAGAGTGTATCACTTTTTTCTTTGATATTTTTATTGCATCAGCGATAGTATTTCCAACTACTTTTATATTTTCCTTTGGGAATCATTCGGATTTTAATGTTGTTTTATATAGGTCAACCGGTACCGCAAACAATCATGTACTTGCTTCTATTCATCTTGTATCAAATTGTTCTGGGTATGGTTCTATGCTTCAGAGCTCATATATAGAAAAATCTTGAAGCGATTTATAATATTTTTCCCATTTAAACTTCCCTTTTTGATAATTATTAAATAATGTATGGAAAAAGTCTTGATTTGGTGTAAAGGTTCTTATTCAAGCTTCTACATGTACGACTGCAAATTTATTGAGAAATGCTGCTTTATCAGCAGTTGTAGCAGTCATTGTATCTCCATGTACATAAGGAACAGGAATCTTATTATACTCTTCACTTAATTCATTAAGAAAATTTCATAGTCTTTCAATTACAAGAGAATATTTTTTATGAAGTTTTCAAAATATATTTAGATTTATATCTACGTCCATTCAAAACTCAGCTAATACTCACTTACTGAGGTTATAATCATAATGTTGTCAGGTGTGAACTAAAATAACCAGTTCTCCCCTGCTTTTTAGTTCAAGATAAAGTGGAGCTTGTTTAATAATATCTGGTTTGGTTGCAATCATGATAATATGAACATATTTTTTTTCTGAGTTTTCTATATCATACCAAAAATTTGGCCTTATGAATATTTGCGTTTCTTCTGAGTTATTTGTTTGCATAGATATAATTAGTTTAAAAAAGTTATATAACAAAAATATTATATAACTTTTTTAAAAGTTTCAAGATTAAGTAGGATGAATAACGTAAATATAGAATATACTTTAAATAAAAGTATGACCTTTAAAGCTACTTGTTAAATTTAATTCTGCTTGTTATTTGCCAAAGTGGTACATTAAAAGTTTTATTTTTATTTTGAACTCTAGCTGTATTCTTGTGATTTCCAGGAGTATAATCTAATACTTTTATTGTATTGTTATCATAATAACCAGTACTTAATCCTATATATACCAATGTTTTCTTTTCTTGATCCAAATATATTACTCATTTTCTTCTTGCAAGACATTGTATTTCTCATTTTACTAATTTTGATGCGAGTGCTAACTTTTCATTTCTTGGATAATCATTTAATTTTTCTTCGATAATAGGTTCTAGTTGATTTTTTATATAGTATCTTCTATCAGCTCATTGATAAGAGAAAAATAGTGCTATAAGTTTGTTTAATTCTGATTCATTCATCATTGGGATATTTTTAAGAACTTGATTTGTATTCTTATAATCTTTAATTATATCGTCTTTTAATGGATGTATCATATTTTTACTATCTAATATTTCAGATGTGATTATTCTTTGAAGATTTGATATTTCATAAGGTACTTCTACTCATTCTTTAATATTATATATACCTATATTATTAAGTATATCAATTATTTCTTCTTTATTATTTACATTGGATTTATTAATTATTTCTGCTATATATTTTATTATAGGTTTATCAATTTGATCATACGGAATGTCAGAATAATTATCCATTAGATCATCTAATCAACCACATATTCATAATTCCTCCAATTTTTCATCTGCTTTTGAAGCAGCTCATATGAACTCTGCTATATTTTTTTGAATTTTTTGAGATAATGAAAAATCGCATTTTTTATTATCATTATTACTTTCCCTTCATACCTCCTTTTCAGCGTTATAGACGCTAGGTATTTCAGACATTTTTTTATATTAATTTGTTAAGGTTTTAGTACACACTTTGAGTATTGTATCATATGATATTATTATATGCAAAAAATATTGTTATTAAGTGTATATTATTTATTATCATACTGAAGTCATACTTTTTTGACTTATTAATTATTATAGAATATAATGCTATTATATAGTTTATTTTCTTTTAATTTTTTATGAAGAGAAAAATTACTGTGAGTCTCGATGAGAATATATTAGAAAGGATAGATCAAGATGTATCAGATAAAAAAGGAAAAAATAGGAGTAGTGTTATAGAGAATCTTTTGAAACTTACATATGGTGAGTTTATAGATTCAACTGTTATAATATTCGCCCATGATTCTAAGTGGGACAACAGACCTTATCCATTTGAAAATCCAAAAGCTTTATTGGAGGTAAGAGAAGAAAGTCTTATTAAAAGGCAAGTGTCTATATTTACTAAACCAGGTATTAAGAATATTATTGTAACTATTCCTCTTTGAAGCCAATCTCTCTTTGAAAAAGAATTATGAGATTCATTTCCAACTATTCATTTTCAGTTCATCGAGCTAGATGCTGATTTAAAAACCTGAGCGGCATTAAAAAGGGCTCTTAAATTACCATTTACAAGTAAAAATATTATTATTTCTAATGGGGATATATTTTACTGAGACCTAGATTTAAAAGAATATTATGAGTATTATAAAGAGCAAAGATGAGATTTCTCTTTTTGTCTTAAATTTGTTTTAAATCCGGAACAGTTAGGAAATGTGAGAGTCCATGGGAATAAGATCATTGAGTTTGTAGAAAGACCAAAAGCAAGTCAAATGAATCTTACAAATTCAGGACTGTATATAACTACAAGAAAGTTTCTTGATACTCATAATTTATGAAATTATTTAGAAATAGATTTCTTCCCAAAGCTTCCAGATATTTCTAACACTATATGATATATATATTCTTGAGAATGGGAACATATTCAAAATGATTCTGCTTATGAGAGAGTGAATGGTTGGTTGATGTAAAGTTATTTTAATATCTTTAGTGAATTAATATTTTATTAAAGATCTTTTTGTAATATATAATTTTTATGGTACAATTTTACATGTTTATATTTTAACTATTTTTCTATGCTACGTTTTATAGTTCCATTATTATTGATTGTTGTTCCTGTTTTTGCTATTGGTGGCTTTGGTTGGGAATGACTTATTCCTGCAATTGTACTTGATGTTATTCTTATTAGTTTATCTATTAGAATAGTATCACCAAATACCGTAAGAACAGTAGAGTTTTTAGGTAAATTTAATAGAGTTTTGAAACCAGGTTTTCATTTTATTATCCCATTTCTTGAATGGACAAAGAACCAAGTTCTTTTTAGAAAGAATTTTCCAGTTGAGGTTGAATGAGTTACGAGTGATAATGTTACTGCATATATTGGTTTAAATGTTATTTACTATGTAAGTGATGATAGTAATGATTCAAAAGAAGGAAATATATTTAAATCTATTTATAGTATAGATGATCCAAAAACTATGATGAGATCGACTATCGATGAGCAATTAAGGGCTATGATAGTATCTTTTACACATAAAGAAATATTTGGTAAAAGAGAAGAGATTGGTGGTGCAATAGAACAAAGATTAAGAGAAAAATTATCTAGTTTTGGTTACACACTTGACTCTATACAAGTAAGAGATGTAAAACTTGAAAATAGTGTTATGCAAGCGATGAATAAAGTAGTTGAAACTCAGAAATTTAAGGAAGCTGCATATAATGAAGCTGATGCTAAAAAGATTATGCAAGTGAAAGAAGCGGAAGCAGAAAAAGAATCAAAAATACTTCTTTGAGAAGGTATGGCAGGTCAAAGAATGAAAATTGCTGAATGATTTAAAGAGTCCGTTGATTTGATAAAACAAACAGATGATAGCTTAAATGCTGAAAAAGTACTGCAGTTTCTACTTGACTCTTCTCGTATAGAAACACTAGGAAATATTGGATCAAAAGAAAATGCGAAACTAGTATATCTAAATGAAGACCTTGAAGGGAGAACTAGTAAGCTCGTTTCTTGAAGTGAAATAATGGATAAATAATTTTTTATGATAATAAAACAATCTAAAATAGTTGTTTTTGTTATATGGCTGATACTGGTAGTACTTTGGAATTTCTGAATTCCTTGAGCTCTCCCTATATATGACGTTTTAGTAGCAGTTATACTGTCTATGCTGAGTATATATTTAAATAAATTACTATAACAAAATACCTCCCTAACACTTAGGGGGGTATTTTGTTATATTATTATTGATTTATTTAATTTTTATGTTATTATTCTATAAAAATACCATTTATAATTTATTTAGTATGAAAAAAAGAGAACTATTAGCTGAATTGCTTGGTACATTTATACTTGTCTTTGCATGAACTTGAGCCATGATAGTCGATCATCTCACTTGATCATTATGAAACGTGTGAATTGGGCTTGTTTTTGGCTTTGTAATTGTTGTGCTGGTATATACTTTTTGACATATATCGTGAGCACATTTTAACCCTGCAGTTACTCTATGACTTTCAGTTGCAAAAAAGTTTGATAAGAATAAAGTGATAGATTATATTACAGCACAGATACTAGGGTGAATATTTGCAAGTTTTGTTCTCTATCTTATATTTTTTAGTGATTTTTCTTCATTTAAAGAGGTTTGATATATGTGAGCTACCTTACCTAGGTGATCGGTGCTGCAAAGCTTTGTACTAGAGTTTATTTTAACTTTTATTCTACTGATAGTTATTTACTTCACTGCCATTCATAAAAAAGCTATAAAGTCATTTGCCGGTTTAGCAATTGGTTTCACAATATGACTCGAGGCTATATTCGCTTGACCTATAACCGGTGCTTCGATGAATCCAGCTCGCTCTATATGACCAGCATTAGTTTCATTTCACTTTGAACACTTGTGGATATATATTGTTGCTACTATATTATGAGCAATTGTTGCTTCCCTTTTATATAGATGGTTTGAAAAATAAGAGTAGATTTAATCTACTCTTATTTTTTTAATGGATAAGGTCTGTTCTTGATTTATTTAATTCTAAAGGCGCTCTCTTAGCTAATACGAGTATTTGTTCTATTTCTTCTTTGAGTACAATAAATGAATTTTTGTCTTCCCACTCTATTATACATAACATATTTATAAGAAGAACCCTTGAGTAAATTTTTCAAATATTTTCTTTTGTAAGAGAGTTTTTTTCTACTACTTTTAAGTCTTTTAGATATTCCTTTGTAGTATTACTTAAATTCTCATAAAAATTATTTTTACTATTTTTATGAGCAAGTTGAGAATAAAGCATTTCATTTACTCATTCAAATCTTGTATATGGCCATGCATCTTCTGACATACTTCTCACTATATTATCTTGTTTAAATCAATCACCACCTTGTAAATCTCTAGCTTTTGCTCATGATAATACCATATACTCTGTACTGATTGTTTTACAAATAATAGAGAGCTCTTCAAGGTGCTTATTATTTCACTTTAAGTTTATATTTTGATTTTTTAGATACTGATTGATTCACGCTACGATACTATGGTAGGCCTGAATGTACGAAACTTTTTCAAGGACACATTCATTCTCTATCATTTTTCATCAAGATATAGGTCTTAATACGGATTTATAGTAAGACTCATCAAAAAGCCTTTCGAGATATCCATCTCACATAGCTGGAAATTGTTTTCTACTATCAAATAAACTTGATTGAAAACTTCTAATCATACTATCATTGTCCAAGGGAGTAAATACGCATTCACTTCATACTCTGGCAGTAACCTTGTTGATTCAATAGGTTATTGAATCAAGTCAGCTCATAATATATCTTTCAGTCATTTCCACATTTACATTATCTTTTCTTGTGTCAAGAAAGAACAACTTTACTCTTTTTCAGTTTTTTTGTCTTGCTAAAACAATCCAATGTGTCGCTTCATTAGTAAGTCATTGAAAATGCTTTTCTCAATCTATTTGAAAACTTCCATCAGGATATTCTTCATAAGTTGTTTGAAGGTCAGTAAAAAGGTCAGATCATGATGAGGTTTCAGTGAGTAACAGTCATCAAGAAAGTCAAAAATTTGAAATAAAGTCCTTCAATACTTCAGATGATACTTGAGGAAAAAACTTCATTATGTTTTGGAGGAATAATCAAGTGTCAATTCATACTCTCAAACATGCTTGTAAGGAATAATATGAAAGCATTGAAAGTATTTCTATTCTATGAGATATGTGAGAATTCTTTGATGTTCAAAGAGACCAGTTTAGTATCCCTGTTGATAAAATTTTTTCCCACTCATCTTTAGATATTACTTTATTTTTAGCTCATTCGATAAAGTTTTTATATTCTTCATAACTTAAGTCAGGCTTATCTCTCAGTCTATTAAACTCTTCTTTTCTTTTTTCTTTATCGAAAAAGATCTCACTTAGAACAGAGTTTAAATCATTCATTACTTTATCTGACTCTTCTTTTGCAATTCTGTCATATAGAGCTTTTAATCCTTCATTTATTGCTGACTTCATTCAATCCGTTAATTGAGAAGTTACTTCTTGAAATTTTTTGATTGGATCAGTAGCAAGTACTACTTCGACTATTTTATTCACATGATCAATATTAGACTGAGTTGTTTCTTGTAATTCAGTTTTAATCTCGCCACACTTTTTTAGTATAGCATTTTTCTTTTCATTTACTCATAGTTTTATTCAAGTTATTGAAGTATCGAAATTCTTACGAATTCCTTTTATGTAGTAATTTATTTCTTCTAGATCTATATTTTTCTTTATTGTTTCTGCACTCATAATTTCTTATTATATAATATATGTATAGATTATCTTGGTTTTTTATAATAATACCCTCTTTTTACTCTTCTGCAAGTTTCTATGAGCCAATTTATATAATATTTGGGTGTGAGAACCATATCTTGCGCATGTAAAAGCGAATAGTCATATCATCAAAACTTTCTTTTAAATTTGGTAACTCAAGCTATTGGATGTTTTGGATTATCATCTGGAGATACTCACCAGAAATTATACATCTCTGCTCCATCTGCTTTTGCTTTTTTTATTGCTTCCCATTGACAGAGATAGTTTGGAGAAAATTTATGATTAATTATATCACTAGTGGCAATGTAATACACACAGGTATGTCAAAATTTTATAGTCATAAGTATTGATTCTACATTTCAATTATATGAAGTTGAAATGGTTGATATGTTATTTCAAAACACTTCATAGAGGTTGTGTACAAAGTTCTTAGAAAACTTATGATATCAAACCTTCTCAGCATGTTTGTGATGCATTTCTATAAGTCTATCAATATGATCAGTTTTATTATCAATTCTAACTTTTACTCACTCTTTTATTGCCCTATTTATATAGTATCTATCTTTTTTCTTGATATTATTTAATAGCTCATCTTCTGTCTTTTTAAGGTCCAATAAATGGGTATCTTCTGCATGTTCATGCATTGGTGCATTTATAAATCATAACTTTTGGTATTGATTTCTATTTTGTATAGTATTCTCTACGGTAGAGTTGAAGCGAATAAAGTCTATTTTGTCTTTCTTTGCTTTATTTCTTAACGTTGGCAATATATCTGCTAAAACTTTAAAAAAGTCTCATTGAATAAGTGGTCCATGAGGTATAAAGTAATAATTTCCTCTTTTTGCTTTCACTTTTATTACTTGGAAAGCTCATACTAAAATATTTTCTTTAAATATGCCAAGTCTTTCAATAGATTTGTTTCCTAAGTATTGAAACTCTCACCATTCCCAGGACTGCAAGAAACTGTAGAATTTAAATCAAGAATTGGTAATGAAATTATTCCATTGCGTTTTATTGGTTATTTCTTTGAGAATATGCATTTTATTATTTAAATTTATTTATTAGTGATATAATTTTTTCCATATCTTTGATTGATACCAATTTATGATTAGGTATAGTAACGATCCTACTGCTTATATCTTCTGATACTGGACAACTTCAAGTTTTATATCGAGTATTTTTTTCATTTACACCAGCTGGTACAATATTGTTTCAGCTCCAATAGTTTCATAGGAGGATATTGTTTTTTTTCATGTAGGCATAAAATTTATTTTTTTGCTTTGATGATTTTAATATTATAGGATACCTAAAATAGTTATTTTTTTCATTTTTTAATGGCTTATATATTTTTTCTAAATATTTGCTTTTTATATTACTATTGTAATATTCAGCTAATAATTTTTTGTAATTCGAATACACTTTGATTCTTTCCAGTTCTTTAGATACGAGAAACGCTAGTGAGTTTGGTAATATATAATTAAATTCTTGAAACTGGCAATTTTTTTCTTTTTGTGTAATTATTTCATTGATAAGTCAGAGCTTTCTAGTAATGAAGATAATTCATTTTCCAATTGAGAAAAAGTCATAGAGTTTATAAGCTTTATACGCAAATATATTGTACATGATATCTTTTATAACTCTTTTTCTCGAAGGAATCTTTAATATGGCTTTTATCGTATCAATTTTTTTAAAGTACTTCTGATTATTGATTACTAAGAATCAACCGGTAACACTTGATATTACCTTATCTCTTCCAGTTGAAAATATAGAAAAATCAGCGAATCATCCAAGTTTTACACCATCAACTCTACTTCATAAACTATGAGCACAATCTTCTATGATGAGAATTTTTTTCTCTTTTGCAATTTTTCATATTCTTTCTATTTGAGCCGCTTTACCAAAAGTATGTTGAACTACTATTACTTTTGTGTTTTTCGTTATGTTTTTGTTTAGCTTTATTGGATCAATTCAAAGCGTCGTTTCTTCTATATCTGAATATATTATTTTTGCTCAACTTTGTATTACAGCATTTATCACTGATACACAAGTGTAGGCAGTAACAATTACTTCATCACTTTTTTTAATTCAAATTATTTTTAAAGCTTGATAGAGTGCACTTCTTCAATTATAGAGACTTATAATTTTTGATTTCTCTCTATTGAGATACATAAGAATTTCTTTTTCTACAAACTGAATGCTTTTTCAGTATCTTAGTGATGGCAATCTAAATAATATAATCCATAGGCTACTGAGATATTGATGAAAGCTTATGGTAGTAAAGAATTCAGATATGATAGTTTTTTTAAACATTCTCCATTATTTTATCTAAGTATTTTTTTGAGCTTCTTCACTCAAAAAGTATAGCGCTTCATATTTTTATATCAGATATTTCTTCTAAAATATTCTCATTCTTAAATCATCATTTTATAAGTCACCCAATGAAGAATCTCTTAAAATTCTCTCATATATACAATACTTTATCAACTTTTCCACTTCGAGCTATTTTTTCTCATAGATTAATATGTATTTCTTTTGATTTCATTCAAAGTTCAAATATATCATCCATGACTAGTACCTTACTTCACTTGAGTGTACATAGTACTTCAATTGCCGCCAATGCACCACTTTCAGGTAAATTATATGAGTCATTTATAAGAGTATATTTTGGTATTTTTATGATTTCAAGTGTATTTTTAGGCTTTGATAGATTTTTCAAATATTTTGTAAGATTTTCTTTTGTAACTCATAAATCAAGTGCGAGTGCTATCACTCAAGAGATATTAAGTATATTGTGTTCTCATACTAAATTTGTTGTAAAATCATATGTGTGATTTTTATAGGTAATAGAAAAAGAGGTTTGTGTTTGAGTAGAAGACTTTATAGAATATGTAACATCTGATCATTTGAAATTTCCATATCTTACACTTTGCAAATTTTCAGAAAACTTTATGCTTCTTATATTACTATTTTCCCAATTTATGTATAGGACTCATTTATTTTTTTCGACACTCTTTGCTATTTCAGCCTTTCCTACTTTTGTATTTTCTATATTTCAGAAAATTCATATGTGCTGTGTTCATACTGCGGTCAGTATTCAATACTTATGGTTTGCAATATTTCCTAAGGTCTTTATTTCTCATTTTTTATAGGCTCACATTTCTACTACAAAATATTTATAGGTTTCATTAAGCTTACGTAATATAAGATTTGAAACTCACATTTCAGTATTTTGATTTTCAGGAGTTTTCAAAGTTTTTCATTCTTGTTCTAATATGCTCGATAGATACTCCTTAATTGAAGATTTGCCATAGCTTCCAGTAATTCATATTATGGTAGTATTTTTATTGTCTCTTGTTTTGTTTGATGCTTGGTTCATTCTTCCTCTCTTTAAGTATAGTACGAGCGGAAGCGAAAATCATATGCATATGAAGACTATGGCTGGTGAAAATAAAAGCAGTCAAATAATATAAGTTGAAATTATGCTATGGTGATTTTGGAGTAATATCCAAGTGAAATCAAACCCTATTCATAATAATAGAATTAATAGTGTTATTGCAAGTCTTGGTGTTATTTTTGGTTTTAGGATTTTCTTTCTAAAAATTTTTCAGATAACAAAAATATTTTGTATTACCAGGAAGTAGAATAATACTGGATATATCAATGCTTCAAAAGATTTATTAAAAATTATAGTCGTAGCAAATAAAAAAAGTGGAAACTCAATAAAAAACCAAAAATTAAAGAGAGCTGATTTTCATTGTGGTGTAAAAATATAATCTTTAAACCTATCAAGCCTATATTCCTTGAGTTGGATCACATATAACCAAAAAGAGTACTTATATGCTAAAGGAAGAATAGCAACTATAAAAATAATTATATAATTTGAAGTCATGTGTTAAATATTATGTATAAAGGCTTCAACCAATTTTTCTGGAGCTTGGAGATGAATTCAGTGTTTTTGATCTTTCAAAACTATCATTTTAGATTTTTTTATATTTTGTCTCATATACATTCCATCGTGATATGGAGTATAACTATCTTTTTCTCACCAAATAAGTAATGTGTTGTTTTTTATATTTTTAATCTCTTCTTTGAGGTCAGATCATATAATATTGAGATACGTTTGCTTAAGTTTTGGATCCTTTTCAGATTCTAGATAATCTTGTCCTCCAATGAGCTTATAAAATAGAGTTCTGAATTTCGATAGCTTAATATTCTTGGGAATAATTTTTTTTATACTTTTGGATAATAGATTTAAAGCTTTCCTTTTTAAGCTTCTTTTTCTGTCATTCCTGATTCCAGCAGAATTATTAAGTATAAGAGTTGATATTTTTATTTTTTTTCTGTTAGATATTTTGATAGATATGCCTCAACCATTGCTATGTCACCAAAGGATTATTCATTCTTTTCAAATAACTGAAAGCTCATTTATGAAGTTTTCTACTATAATGGCATAATCATCCAAAGTAAGTGCATTATTTAGTTTTGTTTTTCAGAACCCAGGAAGGTCTGGAACAATTATGTTATAGCCAATGCTATTGAGTAGTTCTCATACTCTTATCCAGCTATCACTACTTCCTCACCATCCATGAAGTATAACTATATTGTTATTACCTTTTTTAAGCTCTCAAAAGACTTTATAATTTATATTTAATTTTCAGATTATTAGTTTGTTTTCTTGCATTGTGAAAGTAAAAAATGTAGTTAAGTATATTTTACGACTTTTTTTAAGAAAATAAAATTTTTCTTATAGAATATCTACTTCACAATAAAAAAAGAAAATATTTCACTATTTTCTTTTTTATTCTAACTGAGTGCTTCTCATATATTTGTACCTGATGGCTTTGAAAGAATTATATTTTCCATACTATGTGTTCTATCTATGTTATTATGATCAATATCAATTTTTTTCATATTGAATTTTTCTTTCATAATTTGCAAGATAGAAAAACCAAATCATTTATTTACTAAACACTTCATTAAATCTTTGTTCGTAATTATAGATTCAAACTCATAATCATATGATTTTTTTAATCAAGTTAGTATTGATCCAAAGACTTGTTTATCATTTGATGGTAAAAGAGTATATAAAAATCATTTATTTACTAATCAATTTTTACAAAATTGTTCTGCAATAGCTTTATTTTTTGTATTATAGAAATCATCAAAATTATTAATAAGGCATTCCTCTACTTCTATTTCGCTTATATTATTAATTAGATTAGAGAATGCACTTTGTACTTTATTATTATCGTATTCTGAAAGCTTAATAATAATTTCTAGAGGTATGTCTTGTATACTACAAAGATTTTCAATTGATTTTGTTATTTCATCAGGTCTTCAATAATGGATAAGATCTTCAGTAATATTATTTTTAATGTATTTTAAAGAGTTGTTTGATTTATGATACTGTTCCATAATGTTTATTTAGAATATATTAAATTATAATATAATTATATTATATAAAATGTCAATATTAAGTTTACTTTTATTATATTAAATAAGATATATAATAAATAAATAAATAAATTTTTATTTTTATACTTATGACTGAACTGGTATTTTGAACTCGGCAGATCGGTGGTCCACCATCTTATAATCAATTCCCCGAAGAACAAGCTGCAGAGTTACTACAATATGCATATAAGAAATGAATACGTATCTTTGACACTGCTCCAATATATTGATGTGGAAGAAGTGAAGAGCTTATATGAAAATATTTATCTGAGGAAAGAAAAAATATAAAAATAATAACAAAATTTTGATTTCAATTCGATAAAGAATGAAATACTTTTTTTGATTTCTCAGGTAGGTGAATAAAAGAACAGCTTCAAAAGAGCTTAGAAAGACTTCAAACTAACTATGTTGATACTTATTTATTACATATTCCAAGTGGGAATATGGATATTAATGAAATTATTACTACTCTGAATGAATGTAAAAGAAAAAAACTTATTGGTAGCTATGGACTTTGCAATAGTTATGAAAATTTGCTGAAATCATTTCTTGAACATCCTCAATCACAAATTGAATATATTCAAGATTTTTATAATCTTATCGAAAGAAAAGCTGAGAAGCTTATATTTCCATATCTAAATGAAACACATAAATTCATGGCTTATAGTCCCTTATATAGAGGTTTGCTTACGGATATAAATGTAAAAGAACTATTAGAAAAGGATGAGTGAGCTATTAACAGACTTATGAAAAATGATGACCTACCTTTCATCGTAAAAAAAAGAAAAGTATTTGAGATAATTGCAACGAGAAAGTGAGTATCTCTAGCTAAACTTGCAATGGATTTTTTGAGTATAAATCAGAGAGTAAATCACGTGTTATTTGGAACAACTAATGAAAAACATTTAGAAACAATGATTGACTTAATATAATATAATTGTATTATTCCTTCACTATTTAATATATAATTATTTAATAATATGGAAAATAATCTTGATGAGCTTAGAATAGAAAGTGATACTATGTGAAAAGTAGGTGTCCCTAAAAGGGCGCTTTGGTGACCACAAACTCAGAGATCAAAAGAAAATTTTCCAGTTTGAGAGAAACTATCTATCGAAGTTATAAAGGCCTATGCTATATTGAAAAAAGCTGCTGCCTATGCTAATTTTGAATTATGAGTATTAGTAGAAGAAAAGAGAAAACTGATAGCAAAAGCTTGTGATCTTATATTGGAATGAAAGTATGATAAAGAGTTTCCACTTAAAGTATTTCAAACTTGATCATGAACGCAAACAAACATGAATGTTAACGAAGTAGTTTCAAATATAATTCATACTAAATTGCAATGAAAGTCACTCACAGAATACTATAATCCGAATAAAGAAATAAAAAGATTTATAACGCCAAATGACGATGTTAATAAATCACAATCTTCAAATGATACTTTTCCTACAGCCATGCATATATCAGCGTGTTTACAAATTGAGAAAAAAACAATTCCAAGCATTACCAGATTATTAGAAGTATTTAAGAAAAAATCAGAAGAATTTAAAGATATAGTTAAAATTTGAAGAACACATTTGCAGGATGCTACACCAATAACATTTTGACAAGAATTTTCTTGATATGCTTCTCAGATTGAGCGTTGATTAACGGCACTTTATGTAGCAATACCTGATTGACTCGCATTAGGTTGAACTGCAGTGGGAACTTGAATTAGCTCACCAAAAAGTAAGTGATATGAGGAACTCGTTGCAGAAAAGATATCGGAGTTTTCAGGTTCAAGTTTCTCTACAGCTCCTAACAAATTTGATGCTCTATCATCACATACTGATTTCATTAATTTTCACTCACCTCTGAAGCAATTGGCAATTGATATTAAAAACATAATGGAGAATATTAGACTTTCTGCAAGCTGACCTAGATGTTGAATATGAGAGCTTAAATTACCTGAAAATGAACCAGGTTCATCAATAATGCCATGAAAAGTAAATCCAACCCAAATAGAAGCAATGATTCAAGTTTGTAACTATGTTATATGAAATGATGCTGAAATTGCAGCACAATGTGACCATACTCACTTTCAACTCAATGTTTCAAAGCCATCAATCATTACAGCCTATCTTAATTCTGCTAAGTATTTATGAGAAATGTGTGATAATATAGTTGATAAATGTATAGACTGAATTGAGGTAAATAGAAAAGCAGTTGCGGACAATCTAAATAATTCACTTATGTTAGTAACTCCTTTAAAAGATCATACCTCATACTATCTTGCTGCAGAAATAGCTCTTGAAGCAAATAAAAACTGAACGACTCTCAGAGTAGAAACATTTGAGCTTGCAAAAAGACTCAGAAATAAAAGTACGCTTACGGAAGAAGAAAAGAAATTAGCAGAACTTACACAAGAGAAATTTGATGAAATCGTTGACCCGAATAAAATGGTGTAACGCCCCTCTATTATTTCAAATAAAAAAACAGCGAAACTTAATAATTTAAGTTTCGCTGTTTGTAGAAAATAAATGCATTAGAATCGATATGCTATACCAACTTTAAGCATTTCAATAGGAAAGGTCATGGTTCCACCCTTTGAAGAATTATCATTAACTCCCCTTACGGTATTTTCATTCATTTCATATTCAAGAATCAAATCTGTATTTTGCGTAATATGAATGCCTGTTCCAAGTGATAGGCCTAATCCACCATTCCAGTCAGATTTTACACTATTATCATTTGTAGCATTATGCTTGTAGTAATGCATAGCTCCAAATTCAAGGTTTGTATATACATATAACTTAGTGAATTCATAACCGATTCCACCACGTATAGAATATCTATCCCCAAGAGTAAACTGTGTTCCACTATATGTGCCTTCACCAGCAACACTATTATCAAAATGAGTATAGTGAGTTCCTGCCATTAAAAGAATGTTATCATAGTTCCAAATACGATCTAAACCAATAGAAAAGTTTATATCTTTTTCACTATTGGATCCATATTTAGTATCACTTTTTAAGGTAGTTTCAATTACCTTGAAATTAACATAATAACCTTCGGTTTTTGTTTGCTCTTTTGCAAATGTATTTTGTGAAAACAAAAGCAGAAAAATCGATACAATTGTGAGTTTTTTTATAATCATAGTACTAATATTTTATATTTGTTTTTAATGAACGAATATGCAAAATGCATATACTTAATACCCCCTGTACTTAAGTTGTTTTGATAATATGTAATTATTTTATTTTGTCAAAAAACTCTTCTACTTTATTTATAGTTTTCTCACTGGAGCTATTCTAATATTCATCTTTTTTACTCCTACTCACTCAAATGCTATCTCTGCAAGTTCTCCATTTAGTAAGGTTATAATACCATTTCCAAATTTAGGATGCGATACCCTCTCTCCCCTCTTAAATAGTGTTATATCATTATTTTGGACTTTCACTTTTTTTATTGTTGTTGCAGTTTGAGAATCAGTTCAAAAGCTAGGAGTGGACGAAGAGAAAAAAGTAGTATTTCATAATTCAGTTTTTGATAGGTCATAATTTTCTAAAAAATCTTGTGCTATTTCTCACATAAATCTACTTTCTGGATTTCTGACATAATCACCAAAGTGAAATCTTTCTTTTGCTCTTGAGAGATAAAGATTTTCTCTTGCTCTGGTCATTGCAACATACATGAGTCTTCTTTCTTCTTCTAATGCATGAGCATCATTTACAGAACGAAAACTAGGGAATATACCTTCCTCAATTCCAGTTACAAACACATTTTTTTGTTCGAGTCATTTAGAAGTATGAATCGTCATAAGGGTAACGTATTCGCTTCTTTCATCCTTGCTATCCATATCAGTAATGAGTGCTACTTCTTCAAGAAATTGAGCCAAAGACTCTCTTGGTTCCATTCCATTATACTGAGTTGCTACATTAATGAGCTCGTCTATGTTGTCTTTTTTTGCTTGTCATTCTTCTTCTGAGAGTCCATCAGTTATATAGTCTATATATTTAGTATCTCTGATAACTGCTTCAATTAATTCTCAAACAACAAGTTCTTTTGATTTATTAATAAGAGTTTTAAGTATTTCTCAAAAACCTCTAATAGATTCTTTTGCTCATCATCTTAGTTCTTCTACTTCATCTATATTTGCAATTATTTGTATATATGGGAGGTCAAAGTTTTCTTTATAATTATCCATTATTTCTATACTACGTGCTCAGATTTTTCTTGTAGGTGTATTGATTATCCTTTTCATGCTTACCACATCTGCTGGATTATGTATTACCCTTAAATATCCAAGGAGATCTTTTACTTCTTTCCTGTCATAAAACTTCATTCATCATATAACTCTATAGGGTATGTTTTTAATCATCAGTGCTTCCTCTATTTTTCTTGATTGGGCGTTGGTTCTATAGAGAATAAGGTTATCAGAATAGGAATTATTTTTCTCCCCCTGATTTGAGGGGGAGATGTCCGGAGGACAGAGGGGGTTATCCTTTACTGCATCTTTTATGATTCATGCAATAATGCTTGCTTCAATTTTATCATCGGGTGCTTCAATATAATTGATTTTTTCTCACTCTGGATTATCGGTCCAGAGCTCTTTTTTTATTCCAGATGTATTTTTATCGATTACGGCATTTGCTCATGCAATGATATTCTTGGTTGAACGATAATTTTGTTCAAGTTTTACGATCAGAGCATCATCGTAGTCTTTTCTAAAATGAATAATATTATTCATATTTGCTCACCTCCATGAGTAGATAGATTGACTATCATCTCCAACAACTGCTAAATTTCTATACTTCATAGCGAGTAGTTTTACTATCTCATATTGTGGTGCATTGGTATCTTGATATTCATCTACCATGAGGTACTTGTATTGTTCTTGATATCATTCTAGGATTTGTGGTATTTGAAGAATAGCGAGAGTTTTCACAAGTATATCATCGAAATCTATTGCATTGTTTTGTCTGAGGTTTTCTTCATACTTTATATATGCATTAAAAACTACCTCTTTGATGCTTGAATCCACTTCTTTTTCATAGTTTTTAGCACTTATAAGAGCGTTTTTAGCATTGCTTATATAGAATGCTACCTGTCTAGCTGGGAACTCTTTTTCGTCTACATTCAATTGGTTTTTTAAAATAGATTTTAGGACTGAGAGTTTATCGCTTTCGTCATAAATAACAAAGTCTTTTTTTAGTCATATGTTTAATTGTTCAGAATCATACCTTCAAAGGACTTCTTTGAGCATAAATATACCAAGGCTATGAAAGGTACCAATGAGTGGTATAGCGTGTCTATTTTTGTACATATTATGTCCTACTTCTACTCCAAGTACTTTTCATACTCTTTCTCTCATTTCTCTCGCTGCTTTATTTGTAAATGTTACCATTAAAATTGAGCTTGCGGCTATAGCTTTCTCTTTTATCATGTATTCTACCCTGGCTGTGAGTGTTGCAGTTTTTCCGCTTCAAGCTCACGCAATTATTAGAAGTGGTCACTCTATTTTATCTCTTGCTTCTTGCTGTTTTGGGTTTAATTGCATTTTTTAATCTCTTTTTTATGGAAATAACTTAGATATAGATAGTATTAAAATAAAGCTAAATGTAAAAATTGAGTTCTCTTTTTATGTTAAAAGGTCTTAGTTTCACAAAAAATTAAAAATATTAAAAGGACTACAACTTAATTTAAGTTGGAGTCCTTTGTTTTTTTAGAAAAATAGAATATTAATATTCAAATGATATATTGATATCTATATTTTCTATTTTTATTTTGTCATTTTCTAAGAAAGTAGCAAAATCTTTTTTATATTCAGAACTCATACTGAGTTCTTTTCTCTCTTCTGTTGAGGGAAATTGAGTTAATAGAGTATTCAGATCACGTACTTCTTTCAAAGTTACTTCATTTTCTAAAAAATCTTTTGTAGATGTTTTTAAATTATCAAGATAACTAACAGGAGTTTTTTCTTCAATGAAATCATACTTTATATTTAGATGCAGAATAATACTCTTTTCTAGGTCATTTCCTCTGAATTTTATCTCTTCAGAATATGATTTATTAATAGGAGTTACATCATACTTCCAGGGACTATTTAAAGTATTATCTTGCTGAGTATATATATTATTATCTTCTGCTAGATAGGGACTATTAATTGCAAATAGTAAATAGGCATTAAGTAGATATAATATCGTAAGGCCTACAGAGAATGCTTTATTGAAAAGGGTTCTTTTTTGTGGATAACCTAATGCTAAAAATGGCACTATAAATACTAAAATAAACCATTGGCTATACCAACCTTCTGCGGTTGTTATAATTCCAATATATAGTAATGGACTTGTAAATAGTATAAGAAAACTTATCCAATGCTTTATTAAGTATGGAACAATTTGTTTTGTTTTTATTTTAAGCATAATGTAAAAGATCAATTTAAGTTGATAGAACGGTTCACAAGAATGTGAGATAAATATTATATATTATAAATAGATAAGTCAAGATAATATCTATATATATTATTTTTTAGTAAATAAAAAAATACCCACACATTACGTGTGAGTATTTCGAAAAGATAGTTCTTTTTATTCAAGTATTTCACGACCTGATTTATAAAAACTTTCTAAGTCTGGGCATATATATTGTTCTGGAATGAATCTTTCTTTTCCAGTTTTCTTTATAACCTTTCCTTTTAGATAACATTGATTAATCAAGCTGTCTTCATACTTATCATCCTTGTTATAACAAATATACTTTTTCTTTTTAATAACTTTCTGAACTTTTTTATCAGACTCAATTTTAGTTACTTCATAATAAGAAGTACATTGTGCATTTTTAGAATAATTATCATTCAGCTTATTTGTAGATGCCAATGATGAATAACCTTCAAGATCCAATATTGACGGAACCTCAAATGGTTGCTCACCAATAATAATGGTTATATTTTGAGGATTCTTACTGTTCAAGAACTTACAAAACATATTCATACGTAAATCAGCTTTATCCTCTTGAGTAAGGGGCTCATTGCTAGATTCATTGATTTTATCGATAATATCAGCCTTACACTTTTGGTAATAATTAGTATTTTTTTTGCTTAGTTTATTTTGATTTTGTATTTTCTCTGAACTATTGATGGTTTTTCCAGTTTTAGGAAAACTACAAGATGATAATAATAACGAAAGTGATGCAATAAAAAGTATAAAATATTTAGACATAGCCATATCCCTTTGAATTGAGTTTAAGAACAATTAACTACTAATAAAAGTAGCTAACATTAACTAAAACCATAGTTAATGACGCAGAATAGTAATAGTTTTATTCTGTTAGTCAAATTTTTATTTTTTCAGCTAAAAAATTGATAGAAATATAAATCTTTTGACTATTTTCAAAATAGTATATATTAGGCGAGAAAGGAATATATTTTATAATGAAGATCAGATGAATAAAATCGTAAAAATACTAGTATTATTAGTTTGAATAATAAGTTTTGGTAGTGTGTATTCAAATACTTGAAATACTACTCAGCTTATCATTCCCGATGAACTTGATCTTACTAAAAGATATATTCTAGAAGAAGTAAAAAATCTTCGTATAGAAGTTGAATCTCTTAGAAGAGAAATGCAAATTGAAATGAATAAGAAGCAAATAGAAACGATAGATAAAGCACTCTCATACTCCGCTAATACCGTTAACTACTTCTTTATACTTATTACCCTTACTATAATGGGGGTATGAATATTTGGTTGGAAATCTATTAAGGATGTAAAAAACAGATGGAGTAACAGTTTCGAAAAGGAAGTTGAAAAGAGTCTATTTGAATGACAAAGTAAACTACAAGAATTAGAGAAAGAACAAATGAGGCAGAGTGAGGAAATACTGTTGAATCAAGAAAATATAAAGAAAAAACAAGAATCAGGGTATTTATGGAGTCAGTATAATCGTGAAGAGTCTTTGAGAGATAAATTTAAACTCCTTGAAGAAATATCAGAACTAGAAATTGCAGAAGAAGAACTATCTATTCAAAAAGAAAAATCAAACCTTTATGTTGGACTTGAAATGTGGGAAAAAGCTCTTCAGACTTCTATAAATTCTCTCGAGCTCTTTGAGAATGAAACAACCTTGATGTTGAATCAATCTATTGCACATCTTATGTTGGAAGAAAAAGAAGAAGCCCTAAAAGTTATTAATGAAATACTCAGCCTTGATCCTGGTTTAAAAGATGATATTTTAGAAAATGAATTATTATCAAGTATTAAGAAAGAAATCCTTGAACTGTAAGTTTTTTTTGATACACTTACTTAGAAAGTTATTTATTAATAAGAAAGAATGAGAAAATGAGATGTTTTAGAGAATATATTAGTTGAAAAACTCGTATTCTGATGAAAGGGTTTTGCGAGATTGAAATCTGATAATCCTGATATAGACTGAAAAGCTATATTTATCACTGGGGGTGCAATACCTGATAGTATAGTGAATCTCAGAGTTCTAAAAAAGAAAAAAGACTTTATAGAAACGCAAATACTTGAAATAGTAAAAAAGTCTCCAATAGAGAAACAACACCCTACGAACCAGTATGGTATGTCCTGAGGTTGGAAGTGGATTAATATCCCTTATGAGGAACAATTAAAAATTAAAGAGAATCAAGTAAAAGAGAGCCTCTTTCATATTGAAAAGCTTCAAGAACATATTCCTTTTGAAGTAATTGAGCCTTCACCTATTATTGATTGATATAGAAATAAAGTAGAGTTTAGTTTCTGAAAATTTATATCAGCTAAGTATGATATGGAACAACACTTTAATGTTTGATTCCATAAACAGTGAGAATTCAGTAAAATAGAGGACTTTGATGGTTGTCCTCTTATAGATGAGTTTCAAAATATTGTATTTAAAGAGGTGAAAGATTTTGCTAAACAATCTTGATTACCGGTATATGATAGTATGAGACAAACTGGATTTTTTAGACACTTAATGATTCGTAAAACACATTTTACAAATCAAATGATGCTTATTCTTGGCTTCAACGATGCATTTTCTGATAATCTAGATAATGAAATCAGTCAGATTGAAACATTCTTTAAAGAACTTGGAGAAAAGTATCCAGAAATTAAGTCTATATATCTATCATACAATTCAAATAAAGCAGATATTGCTATTTGAGATTTAGAGCTTATTTATTGAAAAGAATATATTACTGAAGAACTTCATTGATTACATTTCAATATATCTCCAAAAAGCTTCTTCCAGACAAATTCAAGTGGTGCTGAAAAGCTGTACTCAATGGTTACTGATTACATAACCCCTCCCCCTACGGGTACTTCCCTTGAAAAAGGGAGATTTAAAAGTTTGTCTGAACAAGTGGTTTTGGATCTCTATGGAGGTACTGGTACTATAGGTATGATATTTTCTAAAGCAGGAGCAAAAGAGGTTTATTCTGTGGAAATGGTGAAATCTGCATCTGAAGATGGAAAGAAAAATGCTCAGTTAAATAAGCTTGAAAATATAAACTTTGTATGTGCTAAGGTAGAGGATTTTTTATGAAATTATCTAGATGAATGAAAAAAAGCAGATCTCCTTGTTATCGATCCACCAAGAGTATGAATGCATCCGAACGCCCTTCCAAATATTCTGAAGTTTGATGTTAAACAGATTATATATGTAAGTTGTAATCCTGCAACTCTTGCTCGTGACCTTGATTTCATTATGAAGAATAGTACTTATAAGATAGAAAAAGTATGAGCGATGGATATGTTTCCTGATACAAGTCATATAGAGACGGTAGTAAGTTTGATTAAAAAATAAGTTCTATTACTTGTATGTATTTTTTGAATAAGTGAATAATATTGACTTATTGATATTATGGCTATAATATTTTTAATATTCATAATATTAGACACATGAAGAAAAATTATATAAATAACAGTTTTGAAAAAATAGATGCCGTTAGTGAACTTATTTCATTTACTAACAAAGATATTATTTGAGTAAGCTGATCCATCAATACAGATCTAAAAATAAGTGAAAATTATGGGCATACAGATTTATGAGATGAAGAAAAACATAGGAAAGTTAAAATTAAAAATTGAACACTTGCCTCAGTAACTTGATCCTATAAAGTTGATAAATCAAGAAACTTATTTTCCCTCTATATTGAAACTGCTCAACTTCAATATAATGATAAGCAAATCCCCTTAAATGGACTGACACTTGAATTGACAGAAAAGTGAGATTTTAAATGAACGAATGATAAAATAACTTTAAATAAGTTCCAACTAGCTCTTAAAAATAAAGTTATTAAATTTAATAAGACAATTACTGAAAAACCAAGACCCCTGTTAAAAACAAGGTATAAGTTCGCTCTCATACTTCTATGAATACTGGTATATGAATCAATCACATATTCTGTTTCAAATAAATTTAAATGAGATGTTAATGCGGTTATAGATAGTGGTAATAATAATTTTAATTATCAGGAAGAGTGAGTTGATCCAATTTGAGATTTTATTGAAAAGAAATAATTGTGGCTAATTTACATTCCTTAACTATATTTGACTTTTTTGTTTTTATGTTTAATATAATTTAACTCATAAAATAGTTTTTTCTACATATGGGCCAATATCAAAATCAATGCTCCTTAAAATGATTGAAAACAAAAAAATAAAACTTCCAAGTGAACTAAAGGCCACTTTTAGAAGCTTTATTAAAAAGGACGAAGACTTGTTTTATCAACTGAGAATAAAGTATGAAATCTCAAAAGAAGATATAAATATTCTGTTCTTCGGGAGTGATAGTTTTATTAGGTGTGAAATTCTAAAGTATTTCCCAAATAAGGTAAATAAAGTAATTTTAAACTTCTTTTGTCTTCACGGAAGTATGAAGAATATTATAGAGAAAATACATCCAAACTATTTCCATTAATTACCAAGAAAAGTTTCAATATACTGATTCAAAAAGGTAGAGATGATCACTTGGATATTTTAGAAAATCATTTACATAAAATAACGAAAGAAAGTATTAATATTGCATTTTTTAATGGTGATTTACGTATACGTTATTACATAGCAGCTTGTTTATACAATAAACTTAATAAGGAAACGATTAATTTAGTGATTGATGAGTTATGTGCTAAATATAAAAAAACTACAGATACTTGGAAAGAAGATGAAATAAGCTCTCTTTTAATTAGAATTGTAAGCTTATCAAAAAATAAAATCTCATCTAAGAGTGGGAAAGCGTTACTTAATCTTAAAAATGAGAAAATAAATGAATATATTGTTGTTCCTTTATTATCTTAATCAACAAGTTTTTTAGTTCACATTTTAAACTACTTCCAGTACATGGAAGTAGTTTTTTGCTTGTATAGATAAAATATGATAAAATAGATATGAATTTACTTATATCTATTTTTTTATGACTGCAAAAGAACTTTTAGATAAGATTTTTCAAGTTTCAAGTGAAAAAAAATATCCAGATATTCACTTAAATACTTGAAATAAACCACTTATAAGGGATACTAGTGGGAATATAACTATATTGGAGTGAGAATACCCTGTCCTAAATAAGGTAGCAATTAGTGAAATTATTAAGATAGTTTCTTGAGAAAGTGGATTTAAAAAATTTGAATCTGATATGGATCTAGATATATCTTATCAGTATAATAATGGTAACAGGTACAGAGTAAACTGCTATATGGATACGAATGGTTACTCAATTGCTATGAGATTAATACCTGAAAAAATACCTACATTAGAAGAGTTATGACTATGAGAGCAAATTAAAGATATGTGTAATAAGTCAAAATGACTCGTCCTTGTTACTTGACCAACCGGGAGCGGTAAATCTACAAACTTAGCTGCTATGATTGATTATATTAATTCAAATCATGCAAAACATATTATTACCATAGAAGATCCAGTGGAGTTTTCTTTTCAATCTAAAAAATCACTTATTAATCAAAGAGAAATATGAAATAGTGCTAAATGATTTTCTGAATCTATAAGGTCTTCTTTGAGAGAAGATCCAGATATAGTTATGGTATGAGAGATGAGAGATCCTGAAACTATTAAGGCAGCTATTACTCTTGCTGAGACTGGGCATTTAGTATTCTCTACTCTGCATACAAATGATTCTGTTCAAACAATTGACAGAATTGTTGATGTATTTCCAAGTAATCAGCAAGCTCAAATTAGAATGCAGCTTTCACAAAGTCTTGTATGAGTTGTTTCACAAAGACTGATACCAAGAAGTGACAAAGAGTGAAGAATTGCAGCGAGAGAGATAATGATAACAAATGATGCAGTAAAAAATCTCATTTTATCTTGAAAGACACATCAGCTTTATAGTGTACTAGAAGTCTCTCAAAAATCAGGAATGATACTTATGGATAAATACCTACTCGCACTGTATAGAAAAAATATTATCTCAGTCGAAACACTTAAAAGCTTCTCAAGAGATAAGGATAGTATAGAGATGATGATAGAACAACAATAATAATTTATTATAGATATATGTTAGATATAAAACTTTTAGAAAATTCATGATTCTTCAAGCAGATTTCTCTGGAACCATCAGAGATATTATTTGATGAGTGAGATTCTGATAATAATATATATATAGTTAAGTCTTGAAAAATAAATGTAGAAAAGCAATTAACCTGAGAAGAAGATTCAGTTAAAGTATTAGCACAATTAGAGACTTGAAAGATTTTTTGAGAATGAGCTTTAAATGATTCTGAACCAAAACAAGTCAGAATCAGAGCTACTGAAAGCACTCTCCTGCTGAGTATCAATGCTTGAGAATGAATAGAAAACTTTTTATCTAAAAATCCAACAGAGTGATTAAATCTACTAAAATATATTATTTATTTATGAAACAAAAGAGTACTCAAAGCAAATGCTCAAATTACATCTACCTATGAGATTAATAATTCAATCTTACATCTAGAAAATATTGACAACAAAGCTATTTTCTGACTAATAGATACATTCAAAAATATTGTGAATGCAGAATATATATTGTATTTAGAAAAGCATCCTGTTTTAGATTGATACTTTAACTTGAAATATGATACTAGATATCAATGAAAGATGTTTGAGAAAATATTAGAATTTTTAAGCGAAGATGAAATCGAAAGTACACTAAGAAATCAGAGTATTGAATTAACTGATAATAATCTCTTAGAAAAGTTACATATTTGAGATTTTGATATTTGATACTTTGTTATATGAAAGTGAAGTGAGTTTGAAGAGAATGATAAGAAAATTATTATATCGATATGAAGCTCTCTCTCTTGAGTTATAAGGCAAAAAAGATTGCTAGATGAGGAAAAAGATAAAAACTCTATGAGATAATAACTCTAGAGCTTTTATTTACTCAAATTTATTTAGTAGATATATGAGCTCATATTCTCATGTAACTCACTTATACATTGATTTTATACTTGGTGTTCCACTTCATAATACGAGCTTGGAGTTATGTAATTCAGATATTTTTTCTGCCACCTCTATAGCATTATATCTTGGTTGGGAATCAGATATAAATGAGTTATCGTGTTCTTCATCAATTATAATCAATCACAAGTCTCTATATGGATAGAAAAGAGCTGATCGTGTTCATATAACTACCTTAGCGTTTCAGTTATAAATATTCACCCAATTCTTTGTTTTTATTGCATCACTTATTGTCGAATTTATTATCAAAACATCATTTCAAAAAATATCTTTAATTCTTGTAGCGAGCTGATTGGTAAGAATGATCTCAGGTATAAGAAAAAGTGACTGACTTCATTTCTGAAGTTCATCTTTTATTAATTTTATATATATTTCTGTCTTACCACTTCCTGTTACTCAATAGAGTAATTTTTTATTATTTTTTGATTGTTTGATACTGTTATACACTTTATCTTGTTTTTCTGATAATAATATCTTATTATTTTCATTATATGAAAAAACCTCCAATTTCCTCTTCTTGATTTCCTTATCTATCGTATCTTTTAGTATTTTATCTTTTAGGTTTTTTGGGAAAAAGAGATTAAGGGAATTATGAATAGCAGAGAAGTAATGTTGAGATATCCATTTTAGTAGTTCAACTTGATAGCTTTGTAAATGAATATGAGAATTTTTAAGAGAGATAATTGATTTAATCTTAGAATCATCAATACTCACTTTAGTTACTATATCTAGTACTACTGCTACCTCTATAGTGCTTTTTATAGGAACTTCAACAATATTTCATACTTTAATTTTTCATTCCAAAAAATTAGGTATCGAATAAATTAATCCAATATCATCAAAAGTTTTGGAGAATGGAGATGCAATACAGTACATAATTTATGATGTTTACTATATTATTTCATTATATCTATAAACGATTAAACATAAAGTGTTTTATTTTAGTTTAGAAATTTGACTTTATCATAATAATAAATATAAATATTAAAGGACACTATTTATATATAAAAAAATAATCTATATAAATATAGGTCTTGTGTTCTTACAAATTTTTCAACTACAATTGGGATTATACTATGTCAAATACTTTACCTGTTCAAGAACTTTTGGATCATTTACCAAACAACGAACTATTATTAATGAGGCATAAAGCCAAGTATAAAAAACTTTTTTCTAATGAAGGGAAATTTTTTATTCTCGAAAAGCAGAGAAAGTCTAATTATACAACAAAATATGCTGGAAAAAATAATAGAAAGCGAAAGAAAATATTTTTTACAGAGGAAATAAAAAAATACCTAAACTGTAATAGGTATGTCATTCTAACGGATGGCTCAAGATATCTACATATTAATAAGAATTTTTTAATTCCTAAAAAAATATTTAAAAAAATAAAAAACGTTACATACAAAAATGATATAGAAAAAAAGAAATTTATCATTAAAAGTGGAAATAATCTCTTATTGATAGATCTACTTAATATAAATAATTTAGATTCACTAATATTAGAAGAACCAAATGAATCCTCTATACGATCTAGATTAAAATTTCGGAGAACAAGTGCGAACACTTCTATATTTGAAGCTCTGATTAAAAAAACCAATAATGAAGTAATAACATATCTAAAACAAAATAAATGATTTATTATTACTTATAAAAAAACCCTCTATCTATTTGATAGGGGGTTGCTTTTTAATATTCCAATAAGGTATTTATTTTATATCAATCAAACTTTTCCTTTCAATGAAGAAAGGTTAACTCGATAACAAAATTTACAGAATCTACTATTCATCATAATTGTTCGACAAGCTCAACTGAAGCTCTTGCTGTTCATCAGGTTGCTAATAGATCATCTATAATAGCAACTTTTTCTCATTTATGGATAGCATCTGTATGAATTTCTAAACTATCTATCCCATATTCAAGATGATAATCCACTTTTAGAGTATCATATGGAAGTTTTCATATTTTCCTCACAGGAACAAAAGGAACTCATAGTTTATAAGAAATAATTGATCAAAATATAAATCCTCTCGCATCAAGTCAAATAATCTTATCTACATCTCAAATATTGTTTACCATTTCATCAATCACGTATTGTAATGCTTCAGGAGATGATAAAAGTGGTGTAATGTCCTTAAATGATATTCAATCCCTTGGAAAATTATTAATTACTCTAATATATTGCTTTAAATCCATAATACTAAAATTAAAAAACTATAATAATTCTACATTTATATCAAGGTGTCACATTGCATCTAATGCTTGAGATATAAGTGACCTATTGTCACTATTATCAGTAGATTTTAATGCAAAGCTTGTTTTAAACTGTACTTTAAAAATATTGCTTTCCAAAGAAACATCAGAGCTTCGAATTCATAATATAAGCGATCATTTTGCTCATAAATCTTTTAAATGAGAAATAAATACACTTTTGTCAAAGTTTCAAACCTGTTCTTTTGGTTTATCAGTTGAACTTTCGAATATATCTCATATATCTTCTATATCAATTTTTTCTTCAATTACTGGTCTATTTTCTTCTTTTGTTACTGCTTTTTCCTCAACTTTTTTCTGCTGAGGAGATTTTTTAATACCTTTATTAGTAGGTTCACTTATATTTTCAATACTAGGACTTTCTGATAATAGTTTCAATATTCCAATAAGAAAAGTAGTGTTTTCATCTAAAGAATATTTAGTCTTACTATACGTTTCATCTAAAGTATCAAGTATATTTATAATACTATCTATATTTTTTCATTCAGCAATATCTAAAAGCGCTTTTTCTTTCGCAAAGAAAATAAGTTCCTTAAAAAATAGCTTTATATTTTTTCATGTATCAACTAAATCGTCAAAGTCCTTTATCACTTCTTTGTCTTTATTTATCAGTTTTGTTAAAATTTTATCTAACTCTTCAGATCATATAACTCATAAATTACTAATAATATTATCATATTTGATTTCTGAATCTATTATAAGTTGCTCGAATAGAGATATAGCATTTCTTAAACCTCATCCTGCACTTTTTACTATATAGTTTAACGATTCTGTATCTATAATAACTTTTTCTGAATCTGCAATATATTTGATTCTGTTGTCTATATCCCTATCTGATATTCTTCTAAAGTCATATCTCTGACAACGAGATATGATAGTTTCTGGTACTTTATGAGTCTCAGTAGTTGCTAGTATAAATTTTACGTGCTCTGGTGGTTCTTCTAATATTTTTAGTAACGCATTAAAGGCTCATTTACTAAGCATATGTACTTCATCAATGATATAGACCTTAAATTTTGTTCTTGTAGGTTTAAACTCAGCTTTTTCTATTATATCTCTTATGTTATCAACTCCAGTATGACTTGCTGCATCTATTTCTATAATATCTATGAGGTTCTCATCTAAAAAGTCTTTACATATTCAGCATGTTAAACAGGGGTTTCAGTCAGTGGGACTTTCACAATTCAATGCTTTTGCAAATATTCTTGCAGTTGAAGTTTTTCATGTTCATCTTGGTCAGCATAGTAAATACGCTCCCACAGTTTTATTATCGGCTATAGCTTTTCGAAGAGTATTTTTTATAAACTCTTGTCATTCTAGATTATCAAAATCTTGCGGTCTATATTTTAGGTATAAGCTCATAATGGTTTTTATATTAATTCTTAGAAATACTATAACTGTTTTTCATCTTTTTCAAAGCCATTTTTCTTAAGATCTGAATCAAGTTTATAAATTCCTTTATCAGTAATAGGAAGATTTTCTGCTATATATCTTCCTACTTGCCAAGTTTGAAGTAATATATCATCACTTGGAAGGTGATTTAGAGTCTGAAACCAAGCCATAGTATGTTTCGGTAATAGAGTCATACCATTATAATCTAGGGCTTTGTTGTAATAATAATCGATAGATTTTTCATCCGTATCTATTTCTTTTACAACTGATTCCATATACTTTGAAGCTTTATTCTTTTTTAATTTTTTAAATTCTTTCTTAAGTTCAAGTATACCTTGAACTATGTTTGCTTTTTTATACCTGATAGCAAAATCACTCGGTATATTTCTTACATTATTATCAAAGATATACGATATGTCTGTTGGCTCTCAATAATGGATGGTAGGAGTATGTTTTTTGAATATATCCATTGGACCCCAGGCGGTCAGATCAGTAATATGTGAAGTCAATACCCTTACTTGTTTTCTATCCATTTTTTTATTTAATAATTTCACAAAACCAGCAACTATAGGGTTCATTCACCTCTCAGTTATAATTCTCTTCGTTCATTCTGGAAACATATGTATATTACTTCCTGTAGCAGATTTTTCTAAAATACTGTTCACTGATTTTGTAGCTATAAATCTTTTATACTCATTATATTTATGAGAATCTTTTGCTGAAAGTGTAATAATATTTTTTACCATAAGGATAGCATATCAGCTTAGCTTACTCGTAGAAAGTCATAATCTAGGTACACTATAGGTGTTATCCATCAAATCAGTATTAAACTGATGGAGTGAGAGTCCGTAAAGCACTGATTCAAATATAGATGAATCATGAGGTGAAATAATTATACTTCATATTTTATTTTTATTCAATTCGGCTAGCTTTTCAAGGTTTTCTTTCCCTTCAATAACATAGTTAAATCTTGAATTAAAAAGCCTTTCCCAAAAATAAAAAGCATAATTTGAAAAAAGATACTTTCATTCTATAATAGTATTATTATTTTCTTGAAAAGTTTGATATATTTTTTCTGGTGTAAATTGAGGAATCGATTTAAAGCTAGCTTTTAGAGTATCTGTAATTAGCTTTAATATATCTCCAGGAAACTTTATATTTTCTATGTTCTTTCTATCCTTATCTCAAGGAAATACATATATTCAATTATTATTTTCCATCTTTATTTAATTATCTTATTATCATCGATACCTTTCAGTATTTCTTCTATTACCGTACGATCATGCCATTCAATAGCACCTCCATTTGTAACCAAAATATGCTCATCTCATTTACCAGCAACTAATACAACATCATTTTTACTTGCTGACACTAACGCTGTCCTTATAGCCTCTTTCCTATCTGATATGATCCAAAAATTCTCTCATTCTTTTCTCTCAATTCCTGGAAATACATCTTTTATAATATCCTCTGTTTTTTCAGTATAATCATCATCCTGCGTAAGAATCACAATATCTGATAGCCTAGATACTATTTCCCCCATTACTGGCCTTTTTGTTTTATCTCTATCTCAAGTAGCTCAAAATACAGTAATGATATTATTTACACCCTTCGTCTTCTTGAAATCTTCTAATACCTTTTCTAATGCATCTGGAGTATGGGCATAATCAACAAATATTTTAAATGATTCATTGTTTTTTACCTCCTCTAGTCTCCCAGGGATTCAAGTTATATCTTTCAGAATATCTTGAATAGCTTTTCATTTAATTCAAAAAGATATAAAAATTCATATGGCTGCTAAAATATTATCTACATTAAAACTTCCCCTAAGAGGTGTAGAAATCTTTATATCTCATCAAGCTGCATCCACATCAAAGGTCATTCCATCAATATCACTCTTTATATCTTTTGCCTTCAAGTTTGCATTGGAAGAATTTCAATAAGTAAAAGTGCTGTCATATGTTTCGCTCAAAAATAATTCAGAATAGTCACTATCAAGGTTGATAACTGCTGTCTTTTTTACTCACTTTTTTCTTTTGTAAGTAATAAGATTTTTAAATATTCTAAGTTTTGTATTCACATAATCTTGCATCGTTTTATGAAGATCTAAGTGATCTTGTGATATATTGGTAAGCGCTAAAAAATCATACTCTATTCCCCAAATTCTATGCATTTTAATTCCATGACTTGCCGTTTCAATAACAGCTACTTCACATCACTCCTTCTTTGCAATTCTTAAAAGTCTCTGCAGTTCAAACGCATCAGGGGAAGTCATTTTTGTATCATTTCTATATTCATTTCCATTAATAAGAATATTCACAGTAGAAAACATAAATACTTTTTTTCATGCCTTTTGCAATCACTTTGCAATGATGTTACATGTCGTTGTTTTTCCATTCGTTCCCGTCACTCATACTACAATCATACCCTTAGAAGGAAAACGATAAATAATATTAGCTAAAATGGCTCTTATTTTATGATAAATAAGCCTGAATGGGTTATCGAGTGAGATAAGGTTCTTTATTTTGTTGATCATATTTATTATTATTTGATATTGTTAAAATTATAGTAATAATCCTCACTTGTTCAATATTTTTTACTAAGCTTTCCATTTTCTTCCATCTCTATATCAAATGATCTAATTCATGGCTGCTTATAAAGCGCAAAGCTATAATCCTCACAAGTAGTATTTGGAATAGTATATTCTATAGTATGTATGACTTTCTCTAGCCTTCTTGTTCTTGTATAAAATTCAACTAATTGGTGTTTTTCAAGCTCTGTTATATTTATATAGCTGCTTTCTTTTATTTTGGCTTCTTTAGGTAATAAAACCCTTACATATGCTTTATTATCAGTTTTACCTTGGATAAAAAGTATATTCTTATCAGTAATGTTATACCTATCCATAAGACCTAAAATATAGTCTTCCTTTTCTTGAGTAAATAAATGGAATCAAGTTATTTCTAGTCTGGTATCAATAGAACAGTCAAGATTCATATTTACTAATTTTCTATAATCTCTTTTATAGTACCTGTCAGTTTTTCATCCACCAATTGATGTGAATACTGGATATGCATAATCAAGAGTATTTGAATAATCAACTTCTCATCAGAGACCTAACTTCCAAATAAGACTATTCTCTTCAGGAGCAAATAGATTTATAACTATATCTCGAGATGCTATATTGTCCAGAAACACTTTGAGGTAGTCAGGATATTTCTTTTGCTTTTTTAATTCACCGAATAATACTTCTCAAAAATCAAATAGTATTCTTTTGGGAGTTCAAAGTGTTCATACCTTGAATGCTTTTGCTTCGACAAGAGTTGAAATAACTTCAGAAAAGTTACTTTCCCCTATTTTTTCAATACTATTATTTATATTTTCATCAAAGTTTACTTCAAGGTCTCAAGTTATACTTAATAAATCAAGAACAATTGACTGATTTAAATATATAATTCCGTCAAGTTCATTGTCTATCTTATCAGTAAAAAATTTTATCTGCTTTGTCGATTCTGAAAAACTTATTTTATAATTTGAGTCTCTAAATCATAAAGTTTCTGTTATCTTATCTATACCTCTTGGAGCTTCAATTTTCTCAGTATATTCCTTATTAATCTCCCATTCATATGCATAAGTATCTTGAAAATCCAAGTCTACTATCTTTCAATTAAAAACTTTCATTATTCATATACTTCAAATAAACCCTCAAGTTGGCCTTATTTCATCATTGTTTTGTAATAAGATTAAATACTTTCTTTCTTCATTGTTTCATAGAATATTTAAAAAAGTATCAAAATTTCTATTTAATAAAGTTAATTGATTATAAGTATACTGCAAAAACTCTTTTCACTTTATAAATTTCCTTTGTAGTTCCATGTCTCATAAGTCTCATATTTTATCATAGCTATAGATAACCTTACTTAATAAGGTACTAAAATCATATAACTTTAGTTTAGAACTTTTAAGTGTATCGGTTATAGAAAAACTGTCTATTCATTCTCGCTCTATGAGAAATAAAATGTAATTATAGTATGAAAGAAGCTCATCTCATAGTACAACAAGATCTTTCCCACCTTTTATAATATAGTTACCATTTTTAATATTATCATTTGGTATTAACAACAAGGGTTTAAATAAAAAAGAAGACATAACAAAATCAAATCGAGCTTTTTTTAAAGTTTTCCTTATTTCCATAAGGTCTCAAGATGATTGTGTGAGAGAAAGTAGTCTTTTATATCAAGAATCAATAAATACTTTTGCAAACCAAGAACTTATAACAAAAACAAGGATAAAGGCTATTAAAAAGTATGTAGATCTCCTTAAAAAATTTTTACTGAGTAACTTTCTTCTAGTGAATATATTTTTTCGTGTAAGTCTCTGGAAGAATCATTTTGTTTCAACTATATTTATATCCTTTAGTCTTTTATCGCTTAAAAGACTATCATAGTTCTTTGTATTATTCTTAAATACTCTAACATACTTAAAAGTAGAAATATCAAGTGTTGATTTTAAATTTTTTCTTATATCGTTTATAGTTTTTTTTATCACTCAAGAAAATTTTATCTTTCTTGGTTTATAGTTCTTACCTATATCAATATTTTTTTCTAAATTATCTCTTATGTCCTTAAAGTTATTCATTCAATGAATTCATTAAAATATTTCTTTCAATTCTAGTCAAAACTTCCATTTCAGCAAGAATTATTTAAAAAATCCCTTTCCTTTTCATTAAAGAAAGGAAAGGGATTTTTTAAATTTTATATACCCATGCTATCTCTGATTACATTCACTTCATGAAGAAGGCTTGAATCTTTTTTTATTAGTTTTTCCAACTTATTACAAGAGTAGAGTACTGCAGCATGATTTCTTCAGCTAAAGATGTTTCATATTCTCTCATAAGTATAGTGCATTTTTGTTTTGAGTAGATACATTGAGACTTGTCTTGGTATCATAAACTCTTTTCTCCTATTTCCTCATAATATTCATTCTTTTTCTATTCAGAAATGATCTGATACTCTATCCAATATGTCCTCATAGCTTTTTATTGAAGTTCTATTCTGTGTCTTTGTTTCACCAAGTATATCAGTAGTAAAGCTTAATTTCTTAAGTTTTTCAGCTATTCTTGGTAATGTAGGTGTATTTCAAGTCAGTTCGTATTCAGCAATCATTTGATTTAGTACTCATTCAAGCTCTCTTACATTGTCTGTAACATTAGCAGCTATAAATTCTGCTACATCTTGTGGAATCATAAACTCTTTCTCCCTTGCTTTTTCTTGTAATATAGCTAATCTTGTTTCAAAATCAGGCACTCAGATATCAACTGTAATTCCCCATTCAAACCTACTTTTTAATCTTGGTTCTAGGTTTTCTAATTCTTTTGGTGCTCTATCTCAGCTAATTACTATTTGTTTGCAAGAATCATAGAGTAAATTAAAAATATTATATAGCTCATTTTGAGTCTGTTCCTTTTTAGCTAGAAACTGTACATCATCTATAATTAGTACATCAATTTCTCTATATTTTTGTCTCAGCTTTTCTATACTCCTTTTCTTTACCGATGTTACGTACTCAGTAATAAATTTATCTGCCGTAGTATAAACAATTGTTTTATCTCTAAATTTTTTTGTAATTTCATTTCCAGTTGCCTGAAGTAAATGTGTTTTACCAAGTCATACATCTCCATATATGTAGAGTGGATTGTATGATTTTCAAGGGTTTTTACAGACTGCTTCACATGCTGAATATGCGAGTTGATTATCACCTCATACAACAAAGTTTCATAAACTATATCTATCTTTTACTGAATTATTTGATACCGTTGATTGAGTAGATGTTTTTGAAGGAGCTGTTTTTAATTTTTTATTTTTAGAGTCTTCTTTATAAAAAGCTGTACAGTCAATTACATCTGTATTTGAAGGGTTGTCAATATTTGTATCAATTTGAAACTTAATATTGCTTATGTTCGGTAGTTCTTTTTGAGTAGAAGTTAAAAGTGTGTTATAAAATTTTGCTTCTAGGTTATCTTTCATAAAACCAGAAACTACACCGAATGTAATACTTTTATCTGAAAGTTCTAGTATAGATATTTTTCTAAAGTATACGAGAAAATCTTGTTTTTTAATGTTTTCAATTACATCAGAAATAATGCTTTTTAGTTTGTAGTGTTTTTCCATTTGTAGTTCTTTTAGTTATGCCTAATTAAAGTAGTTATAGAACCCTTTTAGATAATCATTTATTGTATGAATTTATTCTATTGAAAAAGGGGTTTTAGTCAAAACAATATTTTCGTTTGACAGCCTAAATACGTTCTAGGTTTTTATACAGAACAGAGGTCTTTTTGTGGTTCTATAGGCAAAATAAAAACAGTAAAATATTACTGCTTTTATTATTATCGGTAATAAGGATTTGCATTTCGTCTTGACAGGATAATTATAAGTGTCTTTATAATTAAAGGTCAAAAACTTGCTATTTCATAGTTTTTACCTAAAATCTCTTCAAGTGAGAGCAGGTATTTACCCAATTTATTGGGAGGAAAGTCTGGACACCACGAGAACAGGGTAGAAGATAACGACTTCGGGTGAGTCATATAATAAATAAAGACTCATCACAGCAAGTGCCACAGAGACTATACTAGAAGTAGCAATACTTCAAAAGGTGAAAAGTCATTTGGTGTTTTATAGAATAACTGCTAGATTTATTTGGTAAGATACTATAACGCTACAAATGAATTCTGCTTCGGCAGAAGTGGTAAACCTTATCTGGTGCAATGGGAATGGTATTTTTTAGAGATTATCGTTCTCTATTGCTTCTAAAAAATATACTCAGCTCGACCTTACAAGTGATTGTAAGGCTAGATAGATGAATACCGAGGTACAGAATCCGGCTTATTACTCTCACTTATTTTAAATAATTTAAATATAAAAGTATGAAACTCGTATTTACAGGTATACAATGATGTGGAAAAGGAACACAAGCTAGATTATTGGTAGAAAAATATTGATTTACACTTTTAGAAATGTGATGAGAGTTTAGAAAAGTAATCGAATCAGGAACTGAACTTGGTAATAAATTAAAAACAGTACTTGATTCTTGAGCACAAGTTGATGATACTCTTGGAAAAGAAATAATGGAGTCGGTTATAAAAGCTCAAACTGCTGAGAACATTATTTTTGATTGATTTATTAGAAATACTTGGAACAAAGAAATATTTGATAGAGTTTTACCTGAATATCAAGTAGTTTTTTTTCAGCTTTCAGAAGAGAAGGCAATAGAAAGACTTCTTGTAAGAATGTATGATCCAGAAACATGAGAAACATTTCCTGCTGGAGTAAAAATTAATCCTAAGAATTGAAATGAACTTATTACTAGAAAGGATGATAATGAAGCAGCTATATTAAAAAGAATAGATGAATTTGTTACTAAAACAGTTAAAATAGTTGAAGAACAAAAAAAAGAAGGAAAAGTAATCAAGGTAAATGCAGATCAAACTCCAGAAGAAGTACATCAAGAAATAATTAAAAAATTAAACTTAAAATAAATGAATCATCAATTTGCCTTTCAACTTTGAAGAGAGTTTAAGCTCTCAATAGCAGAAATATTTGCAGTTTTTCCAAAAGGAAAAACTCTTTATTTTGATACTGATATACTCTTACTAGAAAATATTACTCAAGATGAAATTTTAGAAAAAGCATCAAATCTATGAGGAACTATTAAGGTTATTGAAATAATAGAAAGAGAAGATCTTCTAGAGGCTGCTAAAGATCATGAATGAAAGTTTAAATATGGGATAAGTATATTTTGAAAAAAGGAAAGCCTTAAAAAAATATTAATAGATCAAAAAAAAGAGTTAAAAGAAAATAGTATTTCTTCAAGATTTGTAAATAAAGACTTTAAAAACCTCTCTTCAGCACAAATACTCTGAGAAAAACTATGTAGTCGTTGAACAGATTATAGCTATATAATTAGCAATGATAAAAAATATTTCGGGAAAACTATTTGGATTCAAAATATAGAAGAATATTCCAGTAGAGATTATTCGAAAGATAGAGATATGCAAGTATGAATGCTGCCGCCAAAACTCGCACAAATGATGATAAATTTATGAAAATCAGAAGCCATATATGATCCTTTTGTATGACTTTGAACCGTACTTATAGAAGCAATACTCATGTGAAATAAAGAAATTTACGGTAGTGATCTTTCACAAAAAATGATCGATACTTCTACTAAAAACATAGATAAACTATTACAAGACAAAAACATAAAATGAGTAAGAAAGAATATAAAATTGCAAAATGCAAAGTATATCTCTGAAGTAGGCTTTATAGAAAAAAATAATTCAATTAAAATTGTTACTGAGTGATATTTATGAGAAGTTATGACTCAAAAAAACATCAGTATTGAAAGAATTGAAAAACAAAAAAAATCATTATTAGATCTCTACCAATGATTTTTTGAATGACTGTCTAAAAAGGATTTTCCTTGAGAAATAATTATTTCATTCCCTTTTTGGGAAATAAAATGAACATACTATTATTTTGAAGAGGTATATCAATTAATTAATACCTATTGCAATATAGAATCCCTTTTACCTATCTCACTTGATTTAAAAGTAACTAAAAGCTGAAGTTTACTATATAAAAGAGAAAAACAACTTGTATGAAGAGAGATATTTAAATTAACTTTGAAGTAAATCTAAAATTTCTGCTTCAGTAATAACTCTATCTCAAACATAGAGTATTCACTTCCCTCATACATTTGAATCACAACTAGGATTATCATCTACAGGAGAATTTGGTGCATGAGTTGTAGTAGTAGCAATAAGTTGAATATTTAGGTCTTTCTTAAGTTTTATTGAAAGGTCATAATAACTAAAGTTACATTTTTTTGTTAAATTTAGTCTCATTACCTTATGTCATTTTCTATTGAGAGAAAGGTTATCCAAAAGCCTTACTGTTCCAGGGTGTTGAATGGCACTTACAATATAACCTACTTCATGTGAATTTACACATTCCACATTATCATAAAGTTTTATAAATCTAAATTTTTTACTACGACAGTGATTCAGTGATACTACAATATAAATATTATTTAAATTTTCTATGAGATCAGTAAATGCAAGAAGTGACCTATCGTCATCTTCTAAATCGACTATAATACAGTATGCGCTCTCCATAGAAGCATCTTCAATCATTTTTTGAACTTTTTCTTCTGTTTCCATACTTCATCTAACAAAAAGATTTGTATAGTCTTCTACTGGGTTTGACTCTATATCAGGTTGGTCGTAAGTACAAAGTAATATATCTCTTGGTGTTTTATGTTTTCAAGCTCTTATTTCATCGATAATAGCTTGAGTTTTTTGAGCGTTATATCACATTATAACTATATGATCTTTAATTTTATGTTTCATAAGGCCTCTTTTATTGGTATTAATAATTTTAAAAGAAAAAGTATAGAGATACGCTATAAGCATCGTATAGAACAACCCTCCAAATATTATAATAAATATACCTACAAACTTCCCTCAAAATGTTTCTGGAGAAACATCTCAGTATCAAACTGTAGTAACAGTGACGACAAAATACCAAAAGAAATTATCAGCTAAGTTTGGTTCTAATATAATCATACCGAAATATGAAACAAAATATGAGAACAAAGAAAAGATAATAATAAACTTTAAGCCAAGTCTATCTATATTTAATATAAAATGTGTAAAAAAATTTTTCATAGTATTTTAACCAAAAAACTACAGGAATTTTAACGATTTTCTAAAAAGTATTTGGATAATTATAGTAATAAATATTGGAAGTCAAATAAAATAATTACATATTTTCGAATATAAAAAAAGAGGTAGATTTTCATCTACCTCTTTCGAGTTTAAAATTTGATCAATCTTCAATATTTGAAATAAGATTTAAAATATCTTCTTCAAATAAAATCTTTTGACCAATATAAAATATTCCTTTATTTGCTAACTGAGTATCATTATCAGGATTATCATTTATAGGAGCATTTGGCTCATTTGATTCAGCTATACCTATAAGTTGAATATTTAATTTTTCTTTTAATTTAACGAATAAATCAAAGTATTTAATATTACATTTTTCTGATAAATTTAGTCTCATAAGTTTGTGTCCTTTAGAGTTATGAGCCAAATTATCTAAGAAATTTATCGTGCCAGGATGCTGAAAAGCAGAAACAATTTGTGCCTGCTCTTTAGAGTTAACACAACCTACATTATCATATTTATTCTCAAAGCGGAACCCATTATGTGTTCTGTCATTAAGAGCGACCACTATACGAATATCTTTTGTATATTGGATTAAATCAGAAAAAACAATATGTGATCTATCATCATTCTCCAAATCAAGTATAATACAATGAGCCTTATTCATACTAGCACTTTCAATAGTATTTTGAATATGCTTTAAACTTGAGAAATTTCCTTGTATAAACTTACCTGTATCTTCTTGAATAGGATTTTCAACGAGATCAGGGTTGTTAATGTTACAAAGTACTATTTCTCTCATAATCTGATGTTTTGTTGCTCTTATTTCTTCTATAATCTCAGTAGTTTTTCCTTGATTATATCCAATAATAACAATGTGATCTTCTAAATCGTATTTCATAAAACCTTTTTTATTTTTGTTAATAATTTTCGAAAAGTAGGTATATAGATAAGCAATAAGCATAGTATAGAGTAATCCTCCAAAAACCATAACAATAATGCCTATAGATTTCCCACCAAAAGTACTTGGTGATATGTCACCATAGCCAACAGTTGTAACTGTAACTACAAAATACCAAAAGAAACTTTCTGTCATTGAAGGTTCAAATACCTTCATTCCTAGATACGTAATCACATATGCTAGTAGAGTAAAAATACAGATAAACTTTAAACCAAGCCTATCTAAATTGAGTATAAAAAAAGTTAAAAATCTTTTCATATTAAATACTAAAAAGGTTGATATTTTTTAAAGAATTTCATAATAAATCATGAAACAGATTTTTATTATAATAATATTATTATATAAGTCAATAATCTTTTGGTAGAATCTATCACGAAACGCAACTTTTAGAAAAATTAAGTATACTCTAAAAGAATAATAACTAATTTCGTGA
>Ga0228669_1000034_pt1 | contig 104516 bp, 70 predicted proteins | sample 84DmetaG_FD_182700 | JGI IMG/M metagenome (GOLD analysis project Ga0228669, IMG submission 182700) | Seawater microbial communities from Monterey Bay, California, United States - 84D | ecosystem: Environmental > Aquatic > Marine > Coastal | place: USA: California | collected 2016-10-11 | reverse complement strand
TGGGATCAGTATGCAGGCTGGGTATATGTTTGAAAATAATTATGAGATTGCCGCTAGATACACCGCGATATCCCCTGATGAGGTGGTAGATCAAAAAGATAACAGATATACACTAGGCCTTAATAAATATATAGTTGGCCATAAGCTAAAAATACAAACGGATTTCACTTACAGAGATCGAGAGGAGAGTAATGATCAACTTACATATCGTCTGCAAGTGGACCTTCATTTTTAAGAATACAATACATATAACCAACAATATTAAAACACGTAAAATCAATCAAATATGGAATTCGGATTTTGGGACGTAATACAGATAATAGGAGCATTAGCCTTCTTTGTTTATGGTATGAAAATGATGAGTGATGGTATCCAGCGTGCTGCTGGATCTCAATTGAGGAACATCCTCAGATCTATGACAAAGAACAGATTTCTCGGTGTAGGAACTGGATTTTTAACCACTGCACTAGTACAGTCTTCATCCGCTACCACTGTGATGACTGTATCTTTTGTAAATGCTGGACTATTGACACTTGTTGAGTCTGCAGGTATTATGATGGGCGCTAATATTGGTACTACCATAACAGGATGGATTGTATCACTGCTGGGATTCAAGATGAAGCTTAGTGCATACTCCATCCCTCTTTTCGCAATTGGTGTTCCAATGCTATTCTCCAAGAGAGGTAAGTTCAAGTATTGGGGAGAATTTATTATTGGATTCGCTATACTATTCTTAGGTCTTACCTATCTAAAGGGTGCAGTACCTGATCTCAAAGGAAATACTAATGCCTTAGCTTGGATTCAAAGTATTGCTGATTATGGATTCTTTTCAAGAGTGTTATTTGTTTTCGTAGGTGCGCTGGTAACCGTAGTAGTACAGTCATCAAGTGCTGCCATGGCGATTACTCTCACACTTGTATATACTGGATGGTTACCATTAGAAGTTGCTGCAGCAATGATATTAGGTGAAAATATAGGAACTACAATAACAGCAGAAATCGCATCTGTAGTAGGTAATACTAATGCTAAGAGATCAGCGAGAATTCACTCTCTATTCAACATCATAGGTGTGACATGGATGATTATCCTTCTTCCATGGATTCTTGGAATGTTAGGTGGATTTGTGGATAGTTTCAGAGATGTATTTGAATCTGGAATTAAAATCAAACAAGAAGGTCTTGATAATGCTAACATCATAAACACATATAAGCTTGCGGCTTTCCATACAACGTTCAATATCATGAATGTATTAATTATGCTTCCATTTGTCAGCTGGTTAGTGAAGATGGCCATCAAGACAGTACCAGAAAAAGCAGGAGCTGATGATGAACATAGACTAAAATTTATATCTGCAAGTTTACTTACTCCAGAACTTGCTACAGTTGAATTACAAAAAGAAACTGCACACTTCGGTGAAGTAGCCAGTAGAATGTCTGCATTCGCAAGTGAATTAATAAACTCTACTGACTCTAAAAAACAAGGAAAACTTTATAAAAAACTCTTTAAATACGAAGAGATTACAGACAAAATGGAGATTGAAATCACAAAATATATCACAAAACTTTCAAATAGTGAAATAACTCCTCGAACAAGTATTAAGCTACGTAGTATTCTTAACATCTGCAATGATCTTGAGAGAATCGGTGATATCTATTACCAAATCTCTAAAACACTAGAGTCTAAGAATGAAAACAATCAGTATTTTACTCCAGAACAACGTAACAATCTCAACGAAATGTCTGAATTAATAGATCAAGCGTTCGCAATAATGAACAAAAATCTAGCTAATGATCATTACGATGAGGTAAACAAAGATGCTGCAATGGAAATAGAAAGAGATATCAACAAATACCGAAACAAACTGCGTAAGAAGAATCTTTCTAGCCTTGGAGTTGATGGATATAATGTACAGTCTGCTATGATCTACAATAATATATTCTCTTCATTAGAGAAAGTAGGTGATCATATCATTAATGTAACGGAAGCTGTTGTCGGAGAAGTATAGCATACAATTAATCTGAACATATCGGATGCCATCAAGAAATCAATTCTTGGTGGCATTTTTTATGTTATCTTATTAAAGTAATTTGACTTCGAGACAGATTCAAATTGCTTAATAAACATTATAAAGATGACAGTAAATAACTAGTCAACTCAACAGATTCATGTATAATAAAATACAGATCAAGCACCATATCGAAGTTACTTAAAATCGATATCATAATACTCGATATACCTAATTAATCTTATACTTACGGTTTTTTACTGAAGATTAAAATTTAAACTATTTTGAGTCATTAAGACTTTCAAAAAATCTACTTTTTTATTTTATTTATTTTACCGATTATTGTTTCAGCTAGTGGTAAAAATAGGAATACCCCTTCTACGATAACACACACTCCCCCCATTATCCTCCCTCAGACTACAATTATTACGATCAATACAAACATACTCAGTCTTTTACGGTTAACTTTGTCCTTACAATCATAAAATATGAGTATAAAACACGAAGAGGTAAAGGATTACTATGGTAAAGCACTACAATCATCTGATGATCTGAAGACTAATGCATGCTGCACCCTAGAGGCACCACCGATATATATCCAAGAAGCACTGAAAAGAGTGCATGACGAAGTTCAAATGAAGTATTATGGATGTGGTCTATGTATCCCTTCTCAACTAGAAGGACTAAGAATACTCGATCTAGGCTCTGGTAGCGGAAGAGACTGTTATATCGCAGCACAGTTAGTGGGTCAAGAAGGTGAAGTCGTAGGTATCGATATGACAGATGAGCAATTAGCCGTAGCCAACCAATATATAGATCATCATGCTGAGGTATTTGGCTATAAGTACGCCAATACCAAATTTGTCAAAGGAAATATAGAGAAGCTAGATGAACTCGATCTAGAGCCAGAAAGCTTTGATCTTATCATATCCAACTGTGTAATCAATCTAGCTACGGATAAAGATAAAGTACTCAAAGACGTATACAACCTACTTAAGCCAGGAGGTGAGATATACTTCAGCGATGTATATAGCGATCGTCGTATAGCTGATGACTTACAGGCTGATCCAGTACTATGGGGAGAATGCTTAAGTGGTGCACTCTATTGGAATGATTTCCTCAAGATAGCTCGTAAAGCTCGATTTACAGATCCTAGATCAGTAAAGAACAATCCTATTACTATAGAGAATGATGAGCTCAATGAGAAGTGCGGTAATATTCAATTTTTCTCTGTGACGTATAGACTATTCAAGATCGATGGACTAGAAGAAGATTGTGAAGATTACGGACAGGCAGTAGCTTACAAAGGCACCATAGAGAATAACAATAATGCTTTTGATCTAGATGATCACCATAATTTCCCTACAGGCAAAGTAATGACTGTATGTGGTAATACGTACAAGATGCTACATGACACTAGATTCGCTGAGCACTTTGATTTTTATGGCTCTTGGGATACACACTACGGTATCTTTGAAGGCTGCGAAGGTGCTATGCCATTTAATGAAGATATTGAGGCTAGTTGTTGTTAAAATAATAAATTAATATTTTACAAATGGACTACATCTTTGAGATGTGGTCCATTTTTTATTTTAATTAACGTGAAATTATAAATAATTATTTAAGGTAAATCTTAATAAAAAATTCGAAACTGAGCCCGAGATGCCCAACCAATCGGAATATTAAAAAGCGTGACTGTTTTTGTCAGTAGAATCTCTAAATCAGCTTGTGTTATAAAACCCACATAAATAAGTAAACAAAATTTTATTGCATAATATTGAAGTGATTTTATAACTATCTGAATCGAAGCAAACAAAACATGAATAACGAAGAAGAACTTAATCAACGAAAAGATAAACTCAGAAAAGAGATCCTTGATCATAGTAGTGAAATAGATCCTGCAAGTAAAGCAGATTATGATAGCTGGGTTTGTAATAAATTATATGATTTAGTACAAGAGTGGGACTATCAAGTGATACATACATACATACCCATGGTTGACGAGATTGATGTGTTACCGTTGATTGATAAGTTAATAAATGATGGCAGAATAATCATCGCACCTAAGACGCTACGAGACAGACAAATGGAGCATTTAGTATTACAGTCAACAAAAAAACTTGAAAAAGGCGTCTATGGTACTTCATATCCAGCCAACTCCATAGAGTATATAGGTCAGATCGACTTAATCATCACACCTGGCTTGGCATATGATTACAAAGGTAATAGATTAGGTTATGGCGGTGGATATTATGATGCCTTCCTCACTGAGCAGCACAGTGCACACTCAGTAGGACTAGCCTACCCTTTTCAGCGAATGAAATATATACCTATCGGTAATCACGATATCCCTGTGAATGAAGTGATATCCAAAAGAGATTTATAATTACATTATCATTTTTAGTGATATGTGATAAAAAAAATAGTTCTTTGGTTAGCTTCGTCTGAATATTTGAATTCGAGGCAACAGTAACTATTGAACTAAGAGGCCATGTCTCCATTTAAGAATATAATGAAAGCGAAAATCAAGTTTTTAAGAAAGGCTAAGTATTGGTCATATAGATTCGGTATACATAGGCTACTACCTGCTGAGAAGCTCAATTTTTCTGGTCATGCAGCGATGGTTTCTAAATGGATCTCTGAGCACAAAGATCTGGTCATGACAGATTTCCCTACTAAGAAGTTTGATTATAATAAAAGATTTGAAATATACAAGCACATCCTTGACCATCAAGTAAAAGATGGCGCTATGGATTACTTTGAATTCGGAGTATCCAAAGGTGTATCTTTTAAGTGGTGGAATTCAGAACATACTAATCCAGATTCTCAATTCTTTGGATTCGATACATTTACGGGATTACCAGAAGACTGGGGACCACTTAAAGCTGGGTCTATGTCTAATGGTAACGAACAACCAGAAATAGATGGCAATCGTCATTCATTTTATCAAGGTATATTTCAAGATACCCTATTTAAATTTTTAGAGACATATAATCCTGGAAAGAAAATGGTTTTCTTGATGGATGCAGATTTATACTCTTCTACACTGTTTGTACTCACTACTATGTCTAGATATCTAAAAAGTGGGGACATCATTATATTTGATGAGTTCAATGTACCGCTACACGAATTCAAGGCATTCCATGAATGGAGTACAACTTACTACATCGATTATGAAGTGATCGCCGAAGTCAACAATTACTATTGTGTGGCGATCAAAATAAAGTAATCTTTAGATATCAGAATTGTGCTTACATTTGTAATATGCCGAGTATTTCTATAGTCATATCTTATTATAAGGCCTTACGTGATCTTAAACTCATTCTTAAAGCTCTAAATCAGCAAAGTAAATCTGATTTCGAAGTGATCATTTCCGAAGACGATAATTCAGAAAATACAAAGAAATTCCTCAATAACAATCAGCTTAAATATAACTTTCCTATTCTCCACAATTATCAAAGTGAAGATCTTGGATTTCGTAAAAACATGATGCTTAATAGAGCTATCTTGTCAGCCAATGCAGAAATGTTAGTATTTATTGATGGTGATTGTATTCCACACAAACACTTCGTAAAAGAGTACATCAAAGAGAAAGAATCTGATAGCATTTTGGTTGGACGTAGAGTTATGTTAGGACCAAAAATTAGTGCCAATATTCAAGCTACAGAGTCACTTAAAACCCTGAATATTTTTTCTATTCTCACATCTGATTCTACAAAAATTAAAGATGCCATCTACTCACCTTATCTTCCACTCACCACAAAAATTCGTGGGCTTGTGGGATGCAATTGGGGAATAAACAAAAATCACCTTCTAGCCATCAATGGATATGACGAAGACTATATTACTGCTGGTGTCGGAGAGGATAATGATGTAGAGTGGCGTTTGGAATTGAATGGCGTCACAAAAAAAAGTATGAAGAACAAAGCCATAGTTTATCATTTGCATCATGAGAGATCTTATACCAAAGATGTCATATTTGCCAATATGGATATCTGGAAAGCAAAACAAAAAACAAATTGTATTCAATGTATCAGTGGAATCGAAAAACTAGACTAAATATGTAAGTGACGAACTTTAAAAACGATACTAAAAATGGACAAGACAGGAGAATAAATTATGCTAAGATTAGCCAGTCGAAAGAAATCAAATATTTTAAATTACTTTCGTTCGAATTAATCAAAAATCATTCATTAAAAAATACTCAATCATCAAGCTTATTGATCACTAAAATGTCTAAAAACCAACTCCGTCTTAGATAGGTTGATGTAAGAACTAGAAACTATTTACTTGAATATTTCTTGACATGATGATGTCTCTCGCGCTTTACATTCTGTAGGGATTGCATGTGAGAGGATAAGTATTGATTATATCTAGCTGTATGGATAGGATTGGATTCATCATACGTATCACTATACATATCAGCCTCTATTCTCTGACGCAAAGCTTCATAAACAGATACAGCACAGGCTACTGAAATATTTAAACTTTTTGTAATCCCCATCTGGGGAATAACATAGTTACCATCACAATAAGACAAGGTCTCTGGTGTGATTCCAGCATGTTCATTACCAAATAGTAGAGCTATAGACTCTTTCATATCAATATCATACATACCTACACTCTTTTCGCCAAGGTGCGTAGCCCAGATTTTATCATACTTAGACTTGATTACTTTGAAGCATTCTTCTCTATCATCAAAGAGGTGGACTTCTATATACTTCCATGCTCCAGAACTTGTAGTCTTACCGATCTTGAAGTCCTTAAGCTTCATATTATTCTGAGTATATAAGATGTAAATCTCCTGTATACCTGCTGAATCACAAGATCTAAGTACTGCTCCTACATTATGTGGATCGTGTACATTTTCAAGGATCACAGTTAGACCTAATTGCCGTCTAGCAGCTAGTCCCTCATAATTTTTATTTCGACTTTCTGTGATTCTTGATGACATGAGACTTACAATATCTTTTACTTTCTCTGAAATCTATTATCCTTAAAGTAGATCACATCTACATTTTTATTAGCGAAGTAGTCTATCTTATTTCCAATCACTATATTTTCGTCTTCACTTTTGTATTTAGGAAACAATGCTATTGTACTTTGAAGTAACCCCTTAGAGTCTTGATTCATATTGAATTGAAATCCACTTCCGTGTTTTACCATAGCCCTACCAATATAAAGCATCATATCATATCCTTCGTAAGCCTCCTTAGTCGGTAAAGCTCCGTAGGTATCGTAGTATTTACTCTTGAATTGTGCGACGGTTTTATCTTTCTTATCCACAAAACTAGATGTCACTACACGGGCAGATGTACCATTATAATTATCAAATGTCAATTTCTCAGAGTCTAGCACGATAGGCATTCCATATACAATTACATTATTCTGTCCTCTTTCAGCGGTGAGTCTTCGTATTGCTCCATATATGAATGATTCATCTTTACTATTCATGTTTGGGATCAAAAACACTTTAGTCTTGGGATCTTCTCCTTTTTCAAGCGCAAGGTAATCATAGAATAACATACGCGATTCCTTCAACGAATCTAGAGGTATAAAATACTCCGCTATCGGAGTTCTTTCTTTAGACATATAATAGCTTCGTGCTAATTTTTGAATATATTTTGCTCTATTCTTATCTGTTTTATTCCCTTCTTGCCCAAGTAATATTACTTCACCAACTTCATAGTTTTGACTTACATGCTCTACCATCTTTTGATAATGATCAAGCAATGAAGGCTTGAGTTGCACGAAATATGGATTGTCATTAGTTGTCTTACTACTAGAAATCCATGGTGAAACTAATGTTATTTCTTCCTTCTTAGCAAATTCGGCCGCTTTCTTAAGATCGTCTTTTTTGTAAGGACCTATGATAACGTCTGCTCCAGCAGATTGAGCTTCTCTAAGCTTAGTTGAGATTGTACCTCCATTACCTATGTCTATAGTAGTCATCGTCAGATTAGCACCTTCGCTATCTAGAATATCGAGTGCCATTTTAGCGCCTGCATAGTAATTGATCATGCGCTCATTTCCTTTTCCAGAATTATTATACTCAGCAGATTCCAAAGGAATAAGCATCACAATATTATAGTGATCTTTCCTATTCGAGTTACCATAATTAGAAGATAAATCACTATTCATAGACTTAGTATCCGTCTTGATCTCTGTCCATTGAACAGTATCTACTTTGGCCACTCTCTCTTTTTTCTTTGGAGGAAAAGATGACTTTCTAGTATTCTTGTTGGAAGATGATCGACTAGTAATTTTATCGGTTCCACCACAAGCCAGAAGCATTAGTGCAAATAAAAAAATTACAAATACCTTACTCCCATTCGATAGTAGCTGGTGGCTTGGTGCTGATATCATATACAACTCTATTTATACCTTTTATTTTATTAATAATCTCACTAGAAACTTTAGCAAGAAACTCATGCGGAAGAGGGCTCCATTCGGCGGTCATACCATCGACTGAATTAACACAACGAAGCGCAATCGTAAATTCGTATGTACGCTCGTCTCCCATTACTCCTACGGACTGCACAGGCAACAAGATTGCTCCAGCTTGCCATACCTTATCATAAAGGTTGTACTCTCTCAGTAAATTGATATAGATAGCATCTGCTTCTTGGCATAATCTGATCTTTTCTCTATCTATTGGACCAAGTACTCTGATCGCAAGTCCAGGACCCGGAAAAGGATGTCTACCTACCAGATGTTCCGATATTCCTAACTCTCTTCCTACCCTTCTCACTTCATCTTTAAATAGCATACGCAACGGCTCTACGATCTTTAGATCTAATAGATCAGGTAATCCACCGACATTATGATGGGACTTAATTGTAACTGATGGTCCATGCACAGATACAGACTCTATTACATCAGGATAGATAGTACCTTGAGCCAGCCATGTAGCATTGTTTATTCTTTTAGATTCTCTCTGAAATACTTCTATAAATACACGACCAATAGTCCTACGCTTTTCTTCTGGGTCGGAGATCCCTTCTAATTCATCTAGAAATTCATTAGTCGCATCTACACCAGTAATATTAAATCCCATACCCTCGTAAGACTTCATTACCTCAGAAAACTCATCCTTTCGTAAGAGTCCATTGTCCAAAAATATACAATGTAATTTGTCTCCGATAGCCCTATGCAGAAGTGATGCAGCCACAGTACTATCTACTCCTCCTGAAAGGCCTAAAACTACATGTTCCTCTCCGATCGTAGTTCTAAGTTCTGACACTGTCATATCTATAAATGACGCAGGTGTCCAATCGCATCTACATCCTGCGATCTTCTTTACGAAATTTTCAAATAGCTCTTTACCTTGTAAACTATGATAAACTTCCGGATGAAACTGCACACCATAGACTGGATGATCAAATTTACCGCTTGCAGATCTATATGCCGCTACAGGTATATCGGCCGTACTAGCAATCACTTCGAATCCCTCTGGAACAGAAAGCACTGAGTCACTATGCGACATCCAGACCTGAGCTTCATTTTGTACTCCTTCAAATAATGGATCATCCGAAATCTCAAAATGGAGATTAGCTTTGCCGTATTCTCGTTTATTACTCTTATGAACAACACCACCAAGTGTCTTGGCAATCCATTGTGCACCATAACATACTGCCATCACTGGAATAGTACCTATAAGGTGTTGAATATCAGGCATAAGTGCATTCTCGTCCAAAACGGAAAATGGGCTGCCTGACAGGATAATCGCTTTAGTATCAGCATCTACACTTGTCACCTTGTTATAAGGTTTAATCTCGCAGTAAATGCCTATCTCACGCAGTCTACGTGCTATTAATTGGGTAAATTGTGACCCAAAATCAAGTATGATGATCTTTTCGTTCATACACACAAATATATGATTTTTCCTAATGGATAGAGATAAATTAAAAATTGATGGAAGGTTAATTTCAACCGCCTATTAGGATAGTAAGATTAACGATACGTTACTGTAATTTATCTCAAATTCCAATAGTTATCTCACTAGCGTTAGAGCACGACCTTAGTCACGCTCCACTTACTCTAATCAGTCCACCGGTCTTTGGACACTATAAATCAGCTCATTCTGAAATAACCCAAACTTGTCTATAGAGAGTGATCCATATTACCTCTGATTAGGTTAAGGAAAAATTCTGCCGTCTTCTAAGTAAATGCAAAAGAAAATTCATTGCCAAAAAACATTGAAATTTTCATATTACTAGAATATCTGATTAGACTTGGTTTGTAAGAATCTTGCCATCTACACTGATAATACTTCATAGTCTTATGGTATTAGAGTAATAATCACAAAATTACATCAAACCATTTTACATTTTACTTTGCTAAAACTAATTTAACGATAGAATTGCGACCGTCGAAAGTAGATACTTTCAATAGATAAGTTCCAGATCGTAAATCATCTACCTGATAGTAATTCACACCACCCTTCCATACCTCCAGCGGCCTTCCAGTAATGTCATAAAGAATCACTTTACTAAGTTTCTCTTCTGTCGTTATCTGAAACGATCCGTCTGTAGGATTAGGGTAGATAGTAGCCTCTAACACAAAATCATTTTCTACACGAGTATCTAATCCTTCCACAGAGTAACTTGTATTGTAAAAATCTAATCCCCCTCTACGATTACCTATCAATAGCTCAAGAAAGCCATCATTATCAATATCGAAAACTGCAGGCACCGAATTTCTTCCTATCAATATATTACCAAGTCGATCATTTTTAAGAGTAAAAAGTTGTGTATCTTGATTATAATTATTCCAAACTCTAATTTCTCCAGCATCTGTACCCGTAAATAAAAGTAACTCATTTTCCGTTTGATAAAAATATGGAGAATTTGATTTTACACTATTACTTTCTAAAGGAATTATACCATTCGAATTAGGACTGTCATTCTCTTCCTCACCAAACATTGGTTCGGTTACAGTTCCTATATTTTGAAAATAATTGACTGCCCTAAAACTTCCGGCGACTCCAGTATTATTAACCTCCCCTAAAACAATATCATTTAATCCATCTTCATTCAAATCCACAATCTGAGGTATCAGATTTGTCCCTGGATCTAGATCCATATATTCAGAAAAATATCCATTAAACTCTAATGGCTGATTTGCGCCCGCCTTATTCTCAAAATAAAATAAATCTCCATTGCTAGGTCCACTACTGCCATCACAAACGATAAGATCTAAATCACCATCACCGTCCAAATCACCGAACGCAGGCGCTAATCTCGAACTAAATTCTAATAAACTTGAAAATGATAAATAGTCCTCATCCACCAATTCAAAAGCAGGTTCTGACTTTGTACCTATGTTTTCGAATAAATGCAAACCTATTTGACGAGTAGAACTAGTGATTTGATAACCACTATTACCAACTAGAATATCAGTCAACCCATCGGCATTATAATCTATGAACGTTGGTGTGGTATATCGACCGATATTTATAGTCTCATCCATTAACAAATCTTTTCTATCCAATTCGAATACAGGCATTGCATCAGTATTAGTATTTTGATAATACCAAATGTGATTAATATTAATCCCACTTTCCTTAGCAATTGAGCAGGACACAAAATCTCTATTACCATCATTATCTACATCTACATAATATGCTGCTGGATTGATGTGTTGATTTACTCCACCTTCGGATTGTGGGTATTTTTCTATTACCAAATTAATTCTAGCCAAGTCTGTATCACCACCGTTTTGTAAATACACCAGTGTGGCTGTCCCAATGTCACCAAGCACTACATCCATATCTCCATCTCCATCTCCGTCAAAAGCCGCAACCGTAGATCCGCTATGTCGCTCTGTAGCTAAGGGCCCTTCTTCTAACATAGTAAATAGAAGACAAGGTGCGTTCGCTGGATTAGAATCTGCATTAATCTCAATTTCGGGAGTATTCCCATCTTCTTTCACCTTACCCCAACAAGTCTCTCCCGTAGTAAACACCAATCGATCTAAACCTAAATTTTCATCTGCAGCAAGATTTTCATACAAGAAAAGATAAGACCCACCATCCTCAAATGATAAGATATCTATATCACCATCACCATCCATATCGACAATAGCGGGCACATCGGTATTCATCGCCACATAGATCTGTCTTCTCTGTATATTATCTGAGGCTGTAGGGAAATCATAATATAAAGTATTGGGATCTGCATCACCGAACATTTGCTGCTCAAAAGACCATACGCCATTCACAACACTTCCTTTCCATACTGATACTCCGTTATTGTTACTTGGAGGTGCTCCAAATATATCTTGAACACCATCGCCATCATAATCCACTAATAATACCCAATCGTGCAACTCAGTTGGGAATGCTCTTTCATACTGTGGTGCATGTTCAAAAGCAACTACTCCCTCTCCACCCTTATGCAAAAAAGCATAAGGCCTATTTCCATTACGATCAAATACAAACAAATCTATATTACCATCGCCATTAAAATCAATATTGCTGAACTGTGGATTGACTAATCCTCCTAAGAAACCAAATGCTAGATCAGAACCGAAAGCGGACATTGGATAGTTGATCTCACTAAAGTCTTGTGAGTAACATATCAACGAAAATTGCATGATACAAAGGATGAATATTGATTTTATATAGCTCATATATGTGACTTTCGTATTAACATTTTATAGTACGCTAAAAATAATGGGATATAATAACGTATGACTACTCTTTGGCGACTGTTCATCATATTTTCTTAAAATTATATTATTAATGACCCAACATATTGTTGAAATAGGATAATAAAATTCAATCTCAACACCAACGGTTCATGACTAAACCTCATTAAAAGCACTTATATACTTACATTATTACTAATGTATATATGTAATTCTTTACATTTATGCATCTAATAGGTATAAGACAGTCTCAATGGTGCGATATATTAAGTGAATTAGATAGTTTAATACCTTATTAACACAATAAAGACCATAACAATCATCTTAGTATTAAGAAATACGGAATAACTAAATAGTAGAGATATGGATACGACGCTACTTGCAATGGAAAAAGAGAACAAGAAAAAAGGAATGCGCAATAGCATAATCTTACACTTGTTATTATTACTACTGGCATGGTACTTATCGTGGCCAGCGTCAGTGCCAAAACCACAGCCTATTGAAGTGGCAATTGTCTTTGAGGAAAGTAAGCTAATTGACTTTGCTATGGAAGACAGCAGTAAAAGTAAAGCTGCAAAGGCAGATGAAGGTAAGACAAGGGAGCAAACTGAAGAGGTAAAAAAAGTAAAAACTACTCCTACAGAAGTAAAAGTAGAAACGCAAGTAACAGTTCCTACCCCACCTACTCCAACCAAAGACGTAACACCTACAGAACCAATGATAGCTGTAGTGATAGATGAAGAATCTCCTGTAGAAGCTATAGAAGAGGAAATGGAATTTGACGAACCCGAAGAAGAATTAATCCCAGAGACTGTGGAAGTTGAAGAAGTAGTTAAACCTACGAAGACAACCAAACCTGCATCTGAAACTGCACCTACAGGTAAGGATAATGGCGAAAGTGAAACAGGTACGGATAAACCATCATCTACAAAAGGCGAAGGTGGTAATGGCAAAGGAGATAAAGGAGATGGAGATGGTGCAGATAGAGGCGATGATGGAGATAGTGGTTTCGGCGATGAAGGGGCCGGTTCCGGTGCATATGATGGTTCTGGTGATGGCGTATTTGGACGTAAAGTAATTTATAGAAATCATGCAGAATTAGCGGCAGTAACTGCAAGTGGATCTGGTAGGATATATGTCAAGGTATGTATCGATAGAAAAGGTAAAGCAACATATACTGAAATCGACAACTCCAATACTACAATCAAAAATAAGAATACACTTAGAAAAGCACTTAAGATGATCAAATCATACAGATTTGAGCCAGATCCTAAAGCTCAAAAAGAGCAATGTGGAATGATCAAATTATTCTTAGACATCAATGCTTTTAAATAGATAACAATTTTGTACCGAATATATAAACCCTCATTGGCCTCTGCTGATGAGGGTTTTGTTTTTTCATTACATTTATATCCAAACTTTAATGCTTAGGAATTATTAGACTACACCACCGGGAGACTCACATATCCTTTAAAATATTTATCATCTTCCCACTCATGATCCATATAGTCAGTTACTTCATTGTATATCGTATCTCTTTCGATTGGGTGACGACCAACCAACTTGATCATCTGAACTAATTCCTTAGTGGAAAGCGATGGATTTTGTTCTTCGCTACCTGCCATAGTATATATCTTGGTCGTATCGTCGATCGTACCATCTATATCATCCACACCAAATGCCAGAGAAAGCTGAGCGGTATCTCTACCAATCATCGGCCAATAAGCTTTGATATGATCAAAATTATTTAAATAGATACGTGCAATTGCGTAATTCTTGAGGTCTTCCACTACTGTGGTCTCATCTACATGCGACATCTCGTTGCCTTTATTACGAAACTTGAGCGGAATAAAAGTTTGGAAACCTCCTGTCTTATCTTGTAAATTCCTGAGTTGCTCCATGTGATCAACTCTATGACTATATTCTTCTATATGGCCATATAACATGGTCGCGTTAGATCTTTTTCCCAATTCATGCCAAATCTCATGAATTCGTAGCCATTGATCACCACTACACTTACCACCTGCAATCTGATCTCTAATCTCTGGATGAAAAATCTCTGCTCCACCTCCAGGCATACTATCCAGTCCAGCATCTAGCATCTGCTTCATTCCTTCTTCGTAACTTATCTTAGCTTTCTTGAAAATATAGTGATACTCAACAGGCGTCAATGCTTTGACATGTAGGTCTGGCCTGTGTGCTTTTATACTACTAAATAAAGCTGAATAAAATGGTACATCATACTGAGGCAATACTCCACCTACGATATGTACCTCTGTGACTGGCTTGCCATCATAACCTTTTACGATGTCCATCATATCTTCAATGCTATATTCCCAACCTTCCTCTCTTTTCTTGATCAATCGAGAGTATGAGCAAAATGAACAGGTATACAGACATACATTGGTTGGCTCCATATGGAAGTTACGATTGAAGTATGTCTTGTCACCGTGTTTCTGTTCGCGGATATGGTTAGCCAAAATACCTAAGTACCCTAGCGAAGCATTTTCATATAGATAAACCCCATCATCAAAGCTGATCCGTTGACCTTCACCTACTTTCTTGGCGATATCTACGAGAGTAGCATCGAAGTTTTTATCATTTATTACTCGATCGAGTCTGACCTTATAGTCTGCCATGGTAGCGTATGTTTACATATTTACTATTCTGAAACAAACTTAAGGTATAAGGGTTTAATCATCTTAGCATTTTAAAAAATATATAGTGGATTGAAGCCTTATTTGTAGATTTACCCCATGCTCTCTATTCTGATACCGATATACAATGAAGATATTACTACACTGGTCAAAGATCTGTCGTATCAATGTAACCGTCAGAAGATCACTTATGAGATCATATGCTTCGATGATAAATCTCGGCAGCTCTACAAAGACAAGAATGAGGTATTACGCTCTGCATTTCGAATCAATTATGTTGAATTATCAGAAAACCTAGGAAGAGCTAAGATTCGCAATTGGTTGGCCAAGTCAGCAAGTTTCGACCATTTTCTGTTTCTAGATGGTGATAGCAAATTAATCAATAAGTCATTCATCAAAAACTATGTAGAACACCTACCTACAAATAAAATAATAGTAGGAGGCAGAATATATAAACCTAAACAACCCAAGAATATCAAGAAGATATTACATTGGAAATATGGTACTCTTAGAGAATCCCTACCTGCTCAAAAACGACAAAAGGCAGGATTTATCCACTTTCACAGTAATAACTTCATCATTCCTGCGGAGATATTTAACAAGCATAAGTTTGATACTGAGATCAATGGATATGGCTATGAAGATCTAGTGTTCGCCCAAGAGCTAGAAATCGCTGGTTATGAAATTACACATATAGACAATCCTACTCGACATAACAAGATAGAGAATGTAGAAGCTTTTCTGTCGAAAACAACTGAAGGAATAAATAATCTGTATCAACTTTATATCACCGGACGATTAAAAACTACGCGACTTATCAAGGCTTACGAAATGCTCAAGAAGTATAAATTACTTGGAATCACATCAAAGCATCTACGAAAGAAATATCCTAGTTATGAAAGTAACCTAAGATCGGCCGAACCATCTATTCGTCAATTCAATTTTTGGAAGTTATATCAGTTTATACAATTGATGAAAGATTAGTCTTTTCTGAAAATAAGAATTGGTTAACTTTGTCTTAAAATAATAGAACACCAATTCATGCAACACGTATACTTAGATCACGCCTCTACTACGCCATTGATAGAACCCGTTATTCAAGAAATGAATACCGTTATGAGAGAGCACTTCGGTAACGCTTCTAGCATACATCATCATGGCCGTCAAGCAAAGATGTTAGTCGAGAATGCTCGAAAGACTATTGCTCATGCTTTGGGCGCATCAATTGGTGAAATATTTTTTTGTTCCTCGGCAACAGAAGCGCATAACATGATACTCACGAATAGCATCAAAGATCTAGGAGTACAACGAATTATATCTTCTCCAATTGAGCATCATTGTATTATACATACCTTGGATCACTTAGCCAGCATAACGGACGTTGAGATCGTCTATCTGGATGTTGATAAACTTGGATCAGTAGATCTAGATCAATTGGAAGGTTTATTGACTGAGGACAAAAAAAAGACATTAGTCTCTTTAATGTACGTCAACAATGAGATAGGTAACATAATAGACATATCAAGAGTATCTGAAATATGCACTACGAATAGTGCTTTGTTTCATTGCGATACCGTGCAAGGAATAGGCAAACTCCCACTTAATGTAAATGATGCACCAATGGCATTTTTAGCCGGATCCGCTCATAAATTCAACGGTCCCAAAGGGGTAGGCTTTTTTTATATGAATGGTGATAATATCATCAGTCCAATGATGTATGGCGGTGCTCAAGAAAGGAATATGCGCGCAGGCACAGAAAACATAATCGGTATCACTGGAATGGCAGTAGCTCTTGAAAAAGCTATTGAGCAAAAAGAAGAGAGAGCAGATCATATTAAAAAGCTCAATCGTCATATGCGAACTCGACTAGACGAACTAGATGAGATAGTTATCAATGGCACAAATCAAATTGATAATATATTAAGCGTTTCTTTTCCTGCTACCGAGAGAGTAGAAATGCTAATGTTAAATTTAGATATCTCTCGTATTAGTGCTTCATCAGGTAGTGCCTGTAGCTCAGGAATAGAACATGATTCCCATGTACTACAGCATATTGGACATTCTAAGGAGCGCAAGACAATTCGATTTAGTTTTTCACATTTCAATACTATCGAAGAGATAGATTATGTTATTGAAAAACTTAAAAAATTTACCCCTATAAAAGAAGCATAGAATTATTGATAGATCATACGCCATACATGCAGCGAGCTATCAAGCTGGCCAAACTAGGAACCAAAGCCGTAAAGTCTAATCCAAAGGTTGGGTCAATATTGGTACACAAAAATCGCATTATTGGTGAAGGTTACCATAAGAGATATGGAGATGCGCATGCTGAAGTAAATTGTATTGAATCCGTAAGAAAAAAAGATCAACATCTGATCGCCCAATCACGTATTTACATAACGCTCGAGCCTTGTTACCATCATGGCAAAACGCCACCTTGTGTTGATCTTATTATCAAAAACAATATTAAAGAAGTGATCATCGGAATCACCGATCCCAATCCAAAAGTAAGTGGTCAAAGTATCGCTAAATTGAGAATTACAGGTATATCTGTAGTTGAAGGAATTTGCAAAGAAGAATGCCACAATTTAATTCGTCCTTTTATAAAGTTAATGAATCAAAAATCGCCATGGGTTCATCTCAAATTTGCAAAATCTAAATTCAATTATATGGCTGCCAAAGAGGGTCAAGTATGGCTATCTAATCCGCAGAGCAAATTGTATGTACATACACTTCGTAGCGATGTAGATGCAATTATGATAGGCACTAATACGGCCAAGGTAGACAACCCTTCTCTCACTACTCGCATAGTAGATGGAGATCATCCTATAAGAATTGTACTCGATAGAAAAGGAGAACTATCTAGTGATCTTAATATCTTGAGTGACGGACATCCAACTATCTACGTTACAAGTAGAGAAAGGACACTGCCATCATTTGTGAAGTTATTGATTCATGATTTTGATCATGAGAATCAATTAGAAAAATTATTGTCAAAATTGTTCAAACTGAAAATTTTCTCTATCATCGTTGAAGGAGGTTCCACATTATTAAAGTCATTTAGCAATTTCAATCTTTGGGACGAAATAACTGTCATAGATACTCAACATGAATTAAACAGTGGTATGAAAGCACCAAATTTAAATGGAATATTAGTCAAGAGAACTTATTGTGATTCTGATGTGATTACTAATTTTAGAAAAAATAACTAAATCACCAAATCAATCTCCTTGAAAAATAAAAGATAAGACAATCATAAGAATTATGCTTTTATAACAAACATAAAGCAAACTAGATAGGGCTCAATAATCCACTCTAAATTTCATTTGAGAGATTCATTTATAAATTAAGCTTACAATAATAGACAATAACTATCTTCGCTCTGCATTAGACACTTACTTATGTTAAAAGCCAATATAAACAATCAATCTCTAGACTATACTCAAGAGCAGATCGATCAACTAGATATGATATATGATGCTAATGGAAACCAATATCATATACTCAAAGATGGAAAGAGCCATAAAGCTCAACTTTCACACAACAATAACAATCCAAAAGAAATTACTATCCTACTTAATGGTACAGAACATACTGTAACTATCAAGGATGCCGTAGATCAAATGGTGGATAAAATGGGACTTTCTGTAGTTGAAGATGCTACCGCAGGAGACATATTGGCGCCAATGCCAGGACTAATCCTAGATATCTTGGTCTCAGCTGGAGATTTTATATATAAAGGAGATTCATTATTAATACTTGAAGCTATGAAGATGGAAAACGTCATCAAAGCAGAAGCCGGTGGTAAAGTAAAGTCTGTATGTCTAGCCAAAGGTGATTCAGTAGAAAAAAATCAACTCATCATAGAAATAGAAGCAGATGCATAAGATACTAGTAGCGAATAGAGGTGAGATAGCCCTAAGGGTAATGCGTACTGCCAGAGCAATGGGAATAGGTACAGTAGCAGTATACTCAGAAGCAGATAGACATGCACCACATGTCAAATATGCAGATGAGGCGGTCTTATTAGGACCAGCACCTTCATCTGAATCTTACTTAGTCATGGACAAAGTGATCGCCGCCGCCAAATCAACAGGAGCGGATGGCATACATCCAGGATATGGATTTTTGAGTGAAAATTCAGAATTTGCAAATAAGATTGCAGCGGAAGGAATCATATTTATAGGCCCAGGTCAAAAAGCGATAGAGACTATGGGGAGTAAGCTAGCGGCCAAAGATGCAGTAAGAGCATACGATATACCTTTGGTACCTGGAATCGATGAAGCAATTTCAGACCCAAAGAAAGCCAAAATGATCGCGAAAGAAATAGGATTCCCTATACTCATCAAAGCTTCTGCTGGTGGTGGAGGAAAAGGAATGCGTGTAGTAGAATCGGAAGACGTACTAGAGGAGCAAATGAATCGTGCCATTAGTGAGGCTTTGTCCGCTTTTGGTGATGGATCAGTTTTTATAGAAAAATACATCAGTTCTCCTAGACATATAGAGATACAAGTACTGGCAGATAGTCATGGTAATGTGGTTCACTTATTCGAAAGAGAGTGCAGCATCCAACGTAGACATCAAAAAGTAGTAGAAGAAGCGCCATCAGCTGTATTGACTCCTGAGCTTCGTGAGCGTATGGGAGAAGCAGCTATTAAAGTTGCCAAGTCTTGCAAATATGAGGGTGCTGGAACTGTAGAGTTTCTGCTTGATAGCGATAATAACTTTTATTTCTTGGAAATGAATACTCGTTTGCAAGTTGAGCATCCTGTAACAGAGTGTATCACAGGTGTAGATTTAGTAGCTGAACAAATCAAAGTAGCTAGAGGTGAAAAACTATCTTTCACTCAAGATGATCTCAAGATCAATGGTCATGCGGTAGAGCTCCGAATCTATGCCGAAGATCCACTTAATGACTTCCTTCCAAGCATAGGAATATTAGAAACTTACATTAGACCAACAGGAGAAGGTGTAAGACTAGATGATGGATATGAGCAAGGAATGGAGATTCCTATCTATTATGATCCGATGATCGCCAAACTGATCACATACGCTGATACACGGACTGCCGCCATACAGAAAATGAAGCTAGCGATTGCTGATTACAAAATAGTAGGATTAGAAACTACCCTACCATTTGGGAAATTTGTGATGGAGAATGAACAGTTCATATCTGGAGATGTAGATACTCACTTCGTAAAGAAATACTACTCTCCAGAAGCATTATTAAAAGGTCAAAATGCTGAAAAAGCTCTTGCCGCTGAGATTGCAATCAAATATTATCAAGAGCAAAAAAATAAGTTATCTGTAACTGCTAATGAAAGTGATGAATGGCTAAAAAGACGGAAGTGAAAGAATGAAAAATTAATTGATTATTGATTGAGTGATTATTGATTAAAATACAATGGAAGATAAAAAAAAACAACTCCAAGAAAAGATCGATGCTGCCAAATTGGGCGGTGGCCAACGTCGTATAGATAGCCAACATAGCAAGGGCAAACTTACCGCTAGAGAGCGTATTAATCTACTTTTTGACGAAGGATCGTTTGAAGAGATTGGTATTCTTGTGACTCATAGAACTAAGGACTTTGGTATGGAAGATCAAATCTTCTACGGTGATGGAGTAGTCACTGGATACGGTACCGTCAATGGTAGAACAATTTATGCATTTGCGCAAGATTTCACAGTTTTTGGTGGATCACTATCCGAGACACACGCTGAGAAGATAGTAAAGATTATGGATCTCGCTATGAAGACTGGAGCACCGCTGATTGGACTTAATGACAGTGGTGGTGCACGTATCCAAGAGGGTGTAAAATCTCTAGGTGGTTATGCAGATATCTTTTATAAAAATGTAATGGCCTCAGGAGTCATCCCCCAGATTTCAGCGATCATGGGGCCTTGTGCAGGTGGAGCAGTGTACTCACCAGCGATGACAGACTTTACCATTATGGTAGAGAATACAAGCTATATGTTTGTCACTGGCCCTAGCGTAGTCAAAACAGTTACCAACGAAGAAGTTACTTCTGAAGAACTCGGTGGTGCAAGTACACACTCAACAAAGTCAGGTGTCACACACTTAACTGCATCGAATGACTTGGACTGCATCATGCAACTCAAACAATTGCTCAGTTACCTACCACAAAATTGTGAAGAGAAACCAACAAAACTAAAATACGAGATCGGAGATGAATATAGAGACGAACTAGAAAGTATAATACCCGTAAATGCTAATCAACCTTATGATATCAAAGAAGTAATTTCTGGTATTACGGATAAAGAAAGTTTCTACGAGATCCATAAAAACTATGCAGATAATATCGTAGTGGGATTTGCTAGATTAGGTGGCCGAAGTATAGGCATAGTAGCCAGTCAACCCATGAGTCTCGCAGGATGTCTAGACGTCGAGAGTAGTAAGAAAGCAGCAAGATTTACTAGGTTCTGTGACTGCTTTAATATTCCACTACTTGTACTTGTAGACGTGCCAGGATTTTTACCAGGAACTGATCAGGAATGGAATGCGATCATTACTAATGGAGCAAAACTTCTCTACGCTCTCAGTGAAGCAACTGTACCACGTATATCTGTCATCACTCGAAAAGCATACGGTGGAGCATATGATGTTATGAATTCTAAGCATATCGGAGCAGATTTCAACTTTGCTTGGCCAGGAGCTGAAATTGCTGTAATGGGTGCCAAAGGAGCAAGTGAGATAATCTTCCGAAATGAAATAAAAACATCAAATGATCCACCCGCTACACTAGCCGCTAAAGAAAAAGAATATTCCGACTTATTTGCCAATCCATACAGCGCTGCTCAAAGAGGATTCATTGATGAAGTAATCCAACCAAGAGAAACAAGACGTAAGCTGATTAAGGCATTTGCTTTGCTTGAGAATAAGGTAGCTACTTTGCCTAAGAAGAAGCATGGGAATATACCGCTATAAAGGTTTAGAAAGATTGGACAAGAATGGGAGAGATCCTGACTTTGCGCGGATGCAATGAGGGGATAATGCTATGACAAATATTCAACAAGTCACAAGCGAAAATATAGAAGATATCACTGCTCTTTTTGATGAGTACAAAGTGTTCTACAAACCCAAATATGATATAAATTCTGTTGCTGCATTAATACCTGAGCGGATCACTAAAAGTGATTCTGTTATTTTCTTAGCCTACATAGATGTTCAAGTTGTGGGATTCACCCAAATATATCCAATGTTCTTATCTGTGAGTATGCAGAAACTATATGTGCTAAAAGACATCTATGTTGACCCTACTCATAAAGGTAAAGGCATCGGTAAAATTCTACTAAATAGAGGAAAAGAATATACTATAGAACATCATGGAAAGAGTCTCATTCTCGAAACCGAAATCAACAATACCGGAAAACATCTATATGAAAGATTAGGTAAGCTAAAAGATTTACAGTATTTACAGTATTTCCATTATTACTGTTTATCAGAAATCAAATAAACTTATTTCCTAAAATAGGAATTACAACATAAACTTATTCCTAATTTGTCCTTTATTTTGTAATTACATTTGCGATCAGATCAAATCTAGTATAAAAATTAGGCCTAATGTTGCCTATTAAAAAATTCAATAGATCAATCGCATAATTACGAAAAGTAAAATCTTTTATAATTCTAGATAAAGGTTGAATGAAATTAATAATTTTAAAAAGATAAAAATGAAGACATTAATCAACATTACTCTACTATCATTCGCAGTGCTATTTACGAGTATGTTAAATGCTCAAGATACGGTCAAAAAGAAAAATGGTGAAGTATTAAAAGTAGTAGTTAAAGAAATAAACGATAGCCAAATCAAATACTATCACTTTGACGATCCTAACCAAGTACTTTTTACTTTAGATAGAATGACAATTACTGAAATTAAATTTGCTTACGGTAAAGAATACAAGGAAAAAGAATCGATAATGACGGACGATTACTTCACCGAAGATCAAAATATGGTACTCTCGTTGAGTATGTCTAGTATGCTGTTTGACGCAATTATTATATCCTTTGATAAGGCTATCGATCCTAAATCTGGATTTCAAATCACAGGTAAACTTTTAGGAATCGGGTTTGGGCCAAGTTTTGAAAATTGGTATAATAGATCTGGATTTGACCTAGAAGTAGGTTACAAACTCAAATTTAGTGGTTTGAAGAAAAAGAAATGGGAATATCGTCCAAATCATTTATTGAGTGGTCGATATATAATGCCTTCTGTGGGATTCACCACATACAGTGAAGATAGATCGTCTAGCCAAATAAAAAAGAACCTATTTCATTTAGGTCTAAAATTTGGTAATTTAAAAATTATTCAGAAATTAATTACAATTGACTACTACACTGGATTTGCTTACTTCGGCGGTAGTACGAAAAGTACATTTAACAGTTATGGTTCTGATATTGACTTCGAATATAATGACATCAATGCCGGAGATCTGTTAGGAAGCGGTAATTTTGCAGTTACCTTTGGGTTTAAAGTTGGACTTGCATTTGGTCAATATGGGGAACAAAAAGAAAAGTTGAAAAGAAGAAAATAAGAAAATAAGAAAATAAGAAAATAAGATTGCAATAAATATGAATTGTTAGATGGACATGCCAATTAGGCTTGTCCATTTTTTATACCCAATTTCACCCAGTACCTCCTACGGTACCTAATTTTTTTTTGCAGAGAGAGATTAATCTATCACAATCTACAGCTGTAGCTTTAGATACTTGATCAGACCATTATTTAGTGACTATAATTCTGTATTTGTTGCCATATTAATTTAGAATATTTTTGAGGTCACTCTCAGTATTTCCCAAAAAATACCATGATATGACAACGTTTTTATGGAACGCAGATTCCATTTTCAGTCCTATAACCTCTATAACTTATAAGTCATCCGTCATAAGTTTAGCATAAGTATTTGATTTAAATTCGAAGCCACTTACTAATGCGGTAAGAATAGATTGTCCTGATGTATCTAGTACTGAATCTCTAGTATCTAGAGTTCTATCTCCAGATCAAGCTTTACTTGTAATATTGGCTTTACCACAATCTAAATAAATTGGTTGGTTTTATTAAGAATAATAAAGTATTAATTACTTGACTCAAACTACCATAACTGGTAATTTAAAGATATCAAATCTATTCAAACAGCCATTCTATAATAATTGGAATTATAGAATATATAAAAATTCTATTAAATGTAAAACACAAATTATTATTTGTGAAGATTAATCAATTATAATAAAGCTTTACAATTTACTGTCAATCAATCGTATTTATAACCTGCAGTCCTATATCTCAAATCGTGTCGATAATACACTATGTGCATAATCATTGAGTTGGCCAATTTATATTTGATTAATGGTAGCAAAACACAGAATTATAGGCTTCCACACTTATCTTTGTTATCGATTAAAAGACATAAATCGTACACTTTTACTAGCATTATGAACAAGAAAATAGTTACTCTAGACGAATTTATCATCAGAAGACAAAAAGAGCATGATGATGCTACTGGCTCTCTCTCAAGATTACTAAGGGATATAGGTATCGCATCTAAAATCATCAATCGCGAAGTAAATAAAGCTGGTCTTGTGAATATACTCGGAGTAGAAGGATCAGAAAATTCTACTGGTGACATGGTGCAAAAGCTGGACATATTTGCCAATGAGAAAATCATAGAATTTCTAAGCATGAGTGGAGAATGTGCGGCTATTGTATCAGAAGAGAATGAAGACATCGTCAAGCTTCCAGCTGTAAATGGAAAGAAGGCAAATTATGTGCTAGTAATGGATCCTCTAGATGGATCATCTAATATAGATGTAAACGTAAGTGTAGGTACTATTTTCGGTATCTATAAGCGTAAATCTGACTTCAATAGTGAAATAGAAATAGAAGACTGTATTCAGGCTGGGTTAGAACTAGTAGCATCAGGATACGTATTATACGGCACTTCGACTATACTAGTCTATACAACTGGTCATGGTGTCAATGGATTTACTTTAGATCCTAGCATCGGTGAATTCTGTTTGTCACATTCCGACATGAAGATTCCTGCTTCTGGTAACTATTATTCAGTAAATCAAGGGTACTATCTCAAATTCGATTTGGAAATGCGTAGATATATAGATCACTGCTCTGATCTTAATTTAAGATTGCGATATATTGGAAGTATGGTATCTGATATCCATAGGATATTATTCCAAGGTGGAATATTCTTGTATCCAAATACACGTAAATACCCACATGGTAAACTTAGACTTCTATATGAGTGTAATCCTATGGCGATGATCGTAGAGCAGGCTGGAGGTAAAGCTATAACATGTGGTCTTGAACGTATACTTGCTGTGCCAGTAAGCAACATACATCAGAAAGTGACAATAGCAATTGGATCACCAGATATGGTCGATGAGATGAAAAAATTTGTAGAAAGATATAGTGCGGTAAACGCTTGATTTTACAGTCTTTTCATTACATCTTATTCTTCCCTAACTTGATTTGGCTTTAATACTACTTTGTATTGATATTTCTTACCTTGAAACGCTAAGTATAGAATATTCTCATTCATCATTTTAGACACAAAATCTTTGTTGATTTTAATATCGATATGGTTCTTATCTGCTTTATTTTGAGATACGAATACGAATTCAGTCTGGTCCGAAAAATAAATTGTTACTTGGGTACCTGACAATATATCACAACTCATTGCAGGCTTAAGAATATGTCTATTTTTTGATCCTCTTCGTTAAAGGCCGACATAAAATATCATCTTTCCATTATTGTCTACCATAGAAGTTTTGTGTCAATTTTATATAGGTCATGTACCCTATTGTATGATTTGATGTTGTCTGTATTAATTGATTACAGTTAATATCTTCAGAAAAAGTAGGTGTTGAAAAATTAAGCGGTATTTAGAGTAGAAAAAGTATGTTCATATTTAGAATCTGTTTAATTATAATTTAAATCAAAATCTTATTCTAATGGGATTTGTGCAATATTTTTTAGAGAGGAAATAAATACATTAAACAGACAGAAATACTATCGTTGAAAACAAGTAACTTTGACCAAATCCAAAAAACATAATGTGAAATCACTTAAGATCATTTTCATATTTATTTTGAGCATTGCAACAATACTAGGATGTAGACAAAATGCTTTAAATAATAAAACAGAATATTTTTCCATCAAAGGTGAAACGATGGGAACCTATTACAGCATCAAGTATTCTGATGATCACAAGAGAAATCTAAAGCCACAAATCGATAGTATTCTATTTGATATCAATCAATCACTTTCTACCTATATACCAGATTCATACATATCGAGAATTAATTCTGCTCCAGATATAATAGTAAATATGTCTGCAGATCAACATTTCATCAAGAATTATACTGTCGCTAAAAAAGTATTTGAAAATACTAATGGACTATACGATCCTACAGTAGGAGCTATGACCAACTACTACGGATTTGGGAAAGATAGAAGAGTGATGCGAGAGAATATCCCCAGTAACACCCTGGACAGTCTCAATACTCTTGTAGGTATGAACAGGTTTCATCTTCAAACTTTAGCCAATGCGAGTCAAATATCGAAAGCACATGTAAATATGCAAATAGACTTTTCATCCATCGCTAAAGGATACGCAGTCGATGAGATAAGTAATTATCTACTTAGCAATGGCTGTAACAACCATCTAGTAGATATCGGTGGCGATGGTCTATCCAAAGGACTTAGTCCCTCAAATAAAGATTGGACCATAGGCATTAATAATCCTGTTGAGAACAGCTCTATCAATGAATTTGCTTTGGTCATATCAATATCTGACAAAGGTCTAGCAACCTCAGGCAACTACCGCAATTTCTATATAGCTGGAGAAAAAAAATACGGGCATACTATCAATCCAAAATCCGGACTTCCAGAAATCACTACCCTACTTAGCACTTCAGTCATCGCTGACAATTGTATGATTTCAGACGCCTATGCTACCGCTTGTATGGTCATGGGATTAACGCAGAGTCAAGATCTCATCGCCAAACTTCCCGGCATAGAAGCTTGTTGGATTCATGATGCGGATCAAGATGGCGAGTTGGATATGACTATGAGTGATGGGTTTGAAGTATTTCTTGCAACCCAACATTGATTAAATAATCAAACCAAAATACGACTACTTTTTTTCGACTTTTGTGCCTGAATAGCTTTATTGATTTGGACGAGCTCGTCTAATCCAACTTGGATATTATCTAATTTATCTTTCCTAACAGTTAATCTGGAAGAAGATTGAACCTTCTCCAATCATTCCCATACACATTACTATCTTTATGAATCTAAAACAAACATGAAAAGCTAGATATTTGTACAAACATCTATATAGTTTGTTTCATACTCGTTCACTATTGATCTAATATAATATATACACATAAAACGACATCTACATATGCAGGGCATAAAATTCAATTTAGATAGAGACCTAGTATTCTTTGATATAGAGTCTACTGGACTCAATGTGATGAAAGATAGAATAGTACAGATCGCTCTCATCAAATATCCGAAAGGAGGTGAAGAACCAATAGAAAAGGAAATGCTCGTTAATCCCGGTATTCCTATATCTGAAGAATCTATAGCAATCCATGGCATTACTCCAGATAAAGTATCAAACAAGCCGACATTCATCCAAGTGGCACACGAGATCAATGACTTTATCGGTGATGCTGATTTAAGCGGATATAACTCTGATCGATTTGATATACCCATGCTCATGGAAGAGATGGCTAGAGCTGGAATCGACTTTGATGTAGACAATCGCAGAGCTATAGACGTACAGAAGATATTTTACAAGATGGAGCCGCGGACATTGGTAGCTGCGCTTAAGCACTTCTGCGGTAAGAAGTTAGAAGACGCTCATGATGCTTTAGCAGATGTAAGAGCTACTGTCGATGTACTTAAGGGACAGTTGATTATGTATCAAGAGACTGACTATGAAGACAGCGATGGTTATACCACTGAACGTCCAATCAAAAATGATATGGCTGCTATTGCAAAATTTATTGGTGATACACGCACAGTTGACGCTACGCAACGTTTTAAGTATAATCATCAGGGAGAAATCGTCTTTAATTTTGGTAAATATGTAGGCCAGCCAGCTGCTGAATTACTATACAAAGACAGACATTATCTCAATTGGATACTAGAGAAAGACTTTTCTACACAAGTAAAAAAAATCGTTAAAAAAATTGTCAGAGAATATGCCGATAAGCAGAAACAGCAAAAATCTTAATATAGTCTTCGGATTATTAGTAATAATGCTTAGTCTCAGCTCATGCTATGAAAATATAGAAGGCTGCCTTGATCCTAACTCATCTAATTATAATGTAGCGTCAGATGTAGATTGTGAAGACTGCTGTACATATCCCACCCTGTCTCTATTAGTGGCCTATGTTTTGGGAGAAACTAGCTATAATAGAATGGATACTATGACCAATGATATTGGAATAGAATTCGTCATCGAAGATGCCCAATTCTACTTTAGCGAAATAGTCTTAAGCGACGGCACGGAAGATTATCGTATCGATGAGACATTTGAGTATAGTGATATCAATGGAACTGATCGAATAGCCATAGATGATATCGCGCTCGTAATACCCAATGTCTTTAGGTATTCATTGGGTACCTTTACGCAGTCCAATGATTATACGAGATTGATGATAAACCTTGGCGTACCTGAGATTATCGACAAAGCACAATCTATTACTGTGACCAGTGACCATCCATTGGTTCAAGCTGGAGACAGTCTATTCATCGTGGATCAAAATCAATACGTTAACAGCTGGATATTACTGAGGCAAGTCGGTGTCCATGATATCGCAGACACATTGCAGATCACTGGAACAGATTTCACTTATGTGTTTGATGATATACTCATTAGCCAAGCACGTGGATCCTCTCTCGATGTCAATATTAAGATTAATTATGAACAGCTGATTCTTGGTATAGATTATAATACTATGAACAAGTCGGAAGTCATTGCTACTATTGGGAATAATCTGACCGATGCAGTTTTACCTAATTTCTAGTTAATTTAGTAATTGATTTGTCTTTTTAGATGTTTAGTGATGTTATAAATCGTAAATAGTGTAAGAATTAAAACCAACCGTATAACTTTATTGTTAAAGTTTTTTATACCACCAAACTTACATGAACAGACTCATTGAAAATATCATTTTATTCATCTCACTAGCTATATTCATAGTAGGTTGTGATGGTGATCAGATTATGTCACCAAGAGATCTCGAAAATATTCCTTTTGATCCTCAGCCTTATGTAGTTGATGTTCCAGATGGTTTTCCCATACTAGAGATTCCTGAGGATAACCCTATGACTTTAGAAGGTGTAGAATTAGGTAGAAGACTATTTTATGATCCTATACTTTCTGCAGATAGTACAGTTTCTTGCGCCTCTTGCCATTTTCCAGAGCTAGCATTTACTGATGGACTTAGAAGAAGTGTTGGTATCAGCGGGCAGCAAACAAGCAGGAACTCTATGAGTTTGGTTAATGTCGGATTCTATTACAGTGGATTATTTTGGGATGGCAGAGTGCAAACCTTGGAAGAACAATCTCTCCACCCTATCGAAGATCTCATAGAACAGGGTAATGATTTAGATGCGCTTATTGAAAAGCTAAAAGTACATGAAGACTATGCTGCGCGATTCAGAATGGCATTTGGTATAGTTGACAGAAGCCAAATCAATAGAAAACTCATCGGTAAAGCTATAGCACAATGGGAACGAATCATTGTCTCTGGCAATAGCAGGTACGATCAATATATAAGAGGAGAAATCAGCTTAACAGATGAAGAAGATTTAGGCCATAGTATGTTTTTTGATTTTGATGATGGACTCAAAGATGCAGAATGCAACCATTGTCATAATGTACCTTTGTTTACAGCTAACAGCTACCATAATAATGGTCTCGATAGTGTAGGAAATGACTACACCTTATTTAAAGATATCGGCCTTGGAATCAACGGTATTGAGAATGATACGGGTAGATTTCGAACACCTACTCTCCGTAATATAGCACTGACTGCACCGTATATGCATGACGGTCGATTTATGTCATTAGATGATGTATTAAATCACTATAATTCTGGTATCCAGCCTGCTAGAAACAAAGATCCATTAGTAGCCAACTTAGAGATATCTCAAGAAAGCAGAGATGCTCTAATAGCTTTTATGGAAGCTCTTACTGATACTTCTTACCTAAAAATTCCACAGGTTTCCAGTCCTTTTTAACTAAGTAATTGCGGTGTATTATTCCGTTTAGATCACTTGAATAACCTCTGCACGATACATTATTTTGATTAATCGTACTATTGACTTTTTTCGGTGTATTGGTTCCACAAATCATGTTTTTTAGTCGTTATGCCTAAGAATTTATTAAGCTAACAATATCTTAACATATCGACATATTTATTATATATTGTTAGCTTATTCTTAATTAAGGAATTTTAAAATCGTAAAGTAATTTAGCAACTTATCACTATTTCAGCGCCTATTTTTAAAACCAATCAATAACCAAATAATTGTAAAAAGTATGAAAACAAAATTTACATTTTTATTTGCTTTGATGCTATGTTTTGCTGCTACTATGCAAGCTCAATTCACTGCACAAGGTAAAATAATAGAAGCATCTGGAGAGCCGCTCATTGGTGTCTCAGTGCTCGTAAAAGGTACTACTCTAGGTACCATTACAGACATAGATGGCATGTATTCGATCATGGTAAACTCGTCCGAAGCGGAGCTTGAGTTTTCCTACTTGGGTTACAAGTCGTCCACAATAATGGTATCCGCTGATTCTCCAGGTGGAGATATAACATTAGCAGAAGCTACAAATCAATTAGATGAAATCGTGGTAACAGGTCTTGCCACCAATGTAAAAAGATCTAATCTCGCAAACGCTGTCGCATCTATTGGGGCATCAGAGATATCTGGTGTGACATCACAGCCAACTATGGAAGGTGCACTATACGGTAAAATCAAAGGTGCAGATATCAGATCTAACTCTGGAGCTCCAGGTGGAGGTATGTCTGTCAAGCTTAGAGGGGTAACTTCTATATTTGGTAGTCAACAGCCATTATACATAGTTGATGGTGTTTTTATGGACAACTCGACTATTTCACTTGGTACCAATGTAGTATCTGCCGCTGCTGGTGGTGGTAATACTGCTTCTAATCAAGATGATGCATCTAACAGAATCGCCGATCTTGTCACAGAAGATATTGAATCTATCGAAGTACTCAAAGGTGCATCTGCATCTGGGATCTATGGGTCTAGAGCCGCTGCTGGTGTGGTAATCATCACGACTAAGAAAGGTAAAGCAGGTAAGAATGAAGTGAAACTATCACAAACATTTGGACTTTTGTCAGCAACTAGATTACTCGGACAGAGAAACTACTCACCTGAGGCGGTAGATGCTCTTGGTGGTACTGCAGCACTTGCTGCTAATGGCCTTACTGACTACGAGAAAGAGTTATTTGGTAATACTGGACTACTCTCTACTACCCAGCTTAGCTTCTCAGGAGGAAATGATCAGACGACATACTATGTTAGTGGTGTATACAAGGATGAAGAAGGTATTGTAGAAAATACTGGATATACAAAAGGATCATTCCGTGCGAATATAGGACATCAACTTACTGATAGAATTAAACTAGATGTAAGTAGTAATTATATCAATGCGCAATCAGGCAGAGGATTCTTTAATAATGGTAACACCAACACGACAGTAGGATATGCTCAAGCATTTACTTATCCATGGGAGAATCTTTTTCCAGACGCTAACGGTGTTTACCCAGCAGGTGGAGCAGGATCTAACATTTTGGAAACTACAGCTAAAGTGACTAATGATGAAAATGTAAATAGATTTATTAATAGCGTAAACGCAACTGCTCAACTCTTTACTAGAGATAATCAAAGTCTTAAATTAGTAGGTACAGTAGCAAGAGATCAATACAACCTAGAAACGCAGGCTATCTTTCCAAGGTCACTGACGTTCTTTAGTGCTGACGGATCACTTGGTGGAGCATCTATCTTAGGTAATACTAGAAGTACGATTAATAGATTAGCTGGATTTTTAGTACATGATTACTATACTGATAGTGGAATGAACTTCACTACACAAGTTGGTATGACTGGAGAAGATTTTGATAGAAATACTATTATCACTACAGCTACCGATCTTAACGGTGTAGAGACTAGTATCTCACAAGCTGCCAACCAAGCCTCTTTCCAAAATCAAATAATCCAAAAAGATAGAGGATTCTTTGTACAAGAAGAGGTTAACTTCAATGACAAAGTATTTGCAACAATAGGACTTAGAGGTGATAGATCTACTAACAATGGTGATGCTAGCAAAATGTATTATTATCCAAAAGCTAACATAGCTGTAAATCTTCACGAATTTGGATTCTGGAATGCAGATAGTCAGATTAACCAATTTAAGTTAAGAGCTGCATACGGAGAAGCTGGTACATTCGCTAATTTCAATGACAGGTTTAATTTACTTAACGGTACCGTAATTGGAGGTTCATCAGGACTAACATCCTCTACACTTAGAGGTAATAGCTCAGTAGGACCAGAGAGACAAAAGGAATTAGAAATAGGAACTGACATAGCTCTACTTGATAACAAAGTAAGTATAGAGGTTACTTATTACAACAAAAACGTAGATGATGTATTGCTACGAGCTCAAATTCCGACCTCTACAGGATTTACAAGTGAAGTAGTGAATGCTGCTGAGCTTAACAATAAGGGGTTAGAGATATCTTTGGGACTTAGACCAATAGAAAATGAAAACCTAACTTGGACGACTAATTTCAACTGGTGGAAAAACACGTCAGAAGTAACTAAGCTTGATATAGATCCGTTCAACCTTGGCGGCTTCGCTGCTTCTCTTGGTCAGTACAGAATCCAAGAGGGAAGTAGTGCTACTCAAATAGTAGGTACAATCAATCCAGACAATTGTGATAATTGTGATCCTGATGGTGATGGATTTGCTGTATATGGTGATGCTGAAGCTGATTTTAACTTAGGCTGGATCAATAATGTGAAATTTGGCAACTTTGATATGGCTATGGTATGGCATTGGAAAAAAGGAGGTGATGGAGTAAATCTATCTACACTTCTATATGATCTTGCTGGTACTACATGGGATTATGATGATAAGACATTAGACCCATCAGGTGAGCTTGGCAACGGTGACTATAGAACTACTCAATGGTTTGCTGGTAATGCAGGACCATGGATCGAAGATGCATCATACATCCGTATGAGAGAGATTGGTTTATACTATAATATCTCTAAAGAAAACTTTAAAGATCTTGCTGACCTAAGAATTGGGGTATCAGCGAGAAACTTAATTAACATCTTCGATTACAACAGTTATGATCCTGAGGTATCTAACTTTGGTGGCAACGTGCTAGCTAATAGTATCGAGGTAACTCCTTATCCAGCTAGTAAGCGTATCAACTTTCACATCACTGCAACATTCTAATAAAACCACTTAAAAGAAAATAATAATGAAAAATATATTTAATAAACTATTGATATTATTCCTCGTAGCAGGAATGGCATCATGCTCACTCGACGAAGTAGCCAACCCTAACGGTCCTACTCAAGAGAGCTATGCAACTGATGCAACTTCAGCTCAGCTTCAATTATTAACTACTGGTGTAGAAGCCGACATGCGTAATGATATGGAGTTTTACTATCAGACAGTATCTATTGTTGGGAGAGAATATTATGATCTCAATGGTACTGATCCAAGGTATACAGGAGAACTACTTGGTGCCGGAGATGGTGATGGAGTACTTGACAACAATGGATTTCTTACCACAAGATCATTTGGAGCGAGATATAAATCTGTACGTAATGCACAGAACCTTATCAATGCTGTATCTAATTCTTCAGCAGGATTAGATGATGCAGGTAAGAATGGATTTTATGCTTTCGCCAATACAGTAAAAGCTTACCAACTCTTGCTTACACTTAACAGACAGTTTAACAATGGTGTGAGGCTAGAAATAGAAAATCCAGACAACTTAGGACCTTTTGTTTCCTACTCAGAAGGCTTAACAGGTATCATAGCAATACTTGAAACAGCTAAAACTCAAGCAGCTGCAGCTGGTAGTGATTTCCAATTTGGTTTATCAAGTGGATTCACAGGATATGACACTCCTTCAACATTTACTCAATTCATCAATGCATTGATGGCTAGAGTCCAGTTGTACGCAGGCAACAATTCAGGTGCTATTTCAGCACTAGAAGGATCCTTCATAGATGCTGCAGGAGATATGAATGCTGGACCAGCTCACATATTTTCTGGATCGGGTAACGATCAACTTAATCCTATCTTCTACCCTGAGACACAAAAGTATATGGCACATCCAACATTTGTGACAGATGCAGAATCTGGTGATAATAGATTAAGCAAAGTAACTAAGGTAGATGAAGCTATGATAGATGGACTATCTGGCGATCAACTTGTAAGTGTATATGCTTCTAACGATGCTCCAGTATCCATAATCCGTAACGAAGAGCTAGTACTTATAGCAGCAGAAGCAAATATCGGTAGTGACAACGGTATGGCAGCAAGCATGATCAGTGCTGTAAGAACTGCTAATGCATTAGACGCCTACACAGGTGGTATGGACGATGCATCACTTACTAACGAAGTACTGACTCAACGAAGGTATTCTCTATTTGGAGAAGGCCACAGATGGATTGATATGAGAAGAGCTGGTAGATTAGGTGATCTTCCTATAGATAGAGCTGGAGATGAAGTATTTACTCAGTTCCCTAGACCAGTACTGGAACCTCAATAAATTCTAAATACTATAAATATTATTGATAGGTCCACCCTGATTTTCAGAGTGGGCCTTTTTTTTCTGTGTATAACAAGCTGAACTTTCACTGCCCATTGTAAGATCTACTTCAAACAACCTTTTTAGATTCAACAAATAAGCACCTAGAACACACGCAAACCCAGTCACTATGTAATACCAATCCTCTTAACAGACTGCCAAAATCCTAAAACTCAAGAAAATTTATTTGCACATTTATAATAAAATTGAAATAAAAAGTAAACAAAAATAAATACATTTGATAAAATATAAATGTATAAATAGCTTATAATCAATAATTAGTAAAATACATATAAATCATATTATAATTATTAATATGTTACAATATGTTATTTTTGTACTTGTATAAGGCTGCTTCTCCACTTATATTTGAATTGTAATTAGTAGTTGAAATAAAAATTACTAGTTACCCAGCCGAAAAAGATCGGCATTTAAAAATTGGATATGTTCATGAGATTATAAATATTAGTTATCATATGTCCTTTTAAGAAAAAAGACAAACGATAAAAATTTTAAACTCTAAATATACCAGTTTAAAAAAATTAGCACGAGTTTAGTTAAGGCCTAGTCGAGGCTTCAAACAATATCGACATTTTTATTTAGGATATGTTCATGGGATTATAATTTGCAATATGGCCGCTGGGGAGCGGCCATATTTTTTGTCGTATTTATAGAAAACTTGTATTCAAAACTGGACTTAGTTTTGGCTAAAAAGTTTTGATTTTAAAAAATAGACTAAATGAAATTCTCAATTTTGGACTATTCTATTTTGAATAAATACTCCTGCAGAGTTAAGCTCTTTTTGTCCTCAAAACTGATTATGTTACTTAAGTTACACAGAGATATTTTGTAAGTATTACATTTGTCTTTTATTCACGATCACAAGACCAAATTACTTTCTAATAAAAGGTCTAATCAATTGTTATCTGCTCATCATACCATTTCTTTAATCTATTATTATGATTACATTGAAAAAAGATATTGAAACCAAGTTCACAGCATATTTTTTTATTGCATCTGCTTTAATGTTGTGGATAGGTTGGTTTTTATCTCCTCATAATATCGGAGAGTATATCGTTTCTTCTGATTTTGAATCAATCGGCGAAAATATATGGTTTTGGATCTGGATGTTTAGAATTCATATCTTTGGATGGGTTACGATGGCCATAGCTATATTTGCTTTAGTAAGTATTACGGCTCAAAAACCAAATAGAGCCATTTTAGTACCTGGAGCTGGAATGACTATTGTTGGTACATTTACAATAGCTATTGCCATGGCTTTTTATTACAATTTTGGAGCATGGGGAGTTGGAGAAACTAGTGGAAAATCACCTGAAGAAATTGCTCTGTTCATGGAGAGCATACTATATACTAATCAATATGTCACTTGTTTTGTTAGATTTGGAAGAATCTTCTCTGGAGTCGGATTGGTATTACTTGGGTATGGTTTTATAAAATGGAAAATATTACCATCTTGGTTATCTTGGTTTACTGTTCTATTAGGACTAGTAGCGATGTTAGTCATTCTATTTATTCCAGAATACTATGAGCATTATAAGCCACTTTTTCATGTAAAAGCGGCTTGGTTGATGATTATGGGTATCGTAATTATTACAAGTGGCATAAATCAAGATTCTTAATGTTCCTAATTCTCAGATATTAAATAGGTGTTATTTGGATTTCGCCTCATTCCAGAGCTTATCCATCTCATCAAGACTCATATCAGATAGAGGTTTTGTTGCTTGAGCTTCAATATATTCAAATCGATTCTTAAACTTTCGATTTACCTTCTCAAGCGCTGTTTCAGGATCTATCCCCTTGAATCGTGCATAGTTGATCAATGAAAACATGATATCCCCAAACTCATCTTCCATTTTCTCTGGATCGATATCTACTACTTCTTTGAGTTCTTGGATCTCTTCTTCTACCTTTTTCCATACTTGCTCAGCATTTTCCCATTCGAAGCCCACTTGTGCTGTCTTATCTTGCATTCGATAGGCTTTCACCATTGCCGGTAGTGACTTTGGTACTCCAGATAGCACAGACTTCTTACCTTCTTTAAGTTTGAGTTGTTCCCAATTTCTCTTCACTTCCTCTTCATCCTCTACATGTACATCACCATAGATATGGGGATGTCTATTGATAATTTTTTCACACACAGCATTGAGCGAATCTGCGATATCAAAATCTCCGGTCTCCGAGGCTATCTTACTGTAGAATACCATATGTAGCATGACATCACCAATCTCTTCTTTGATCTCTTGCATATTATTATCTAGAATGGCATCAGCCAGCTCATAGGTCTCTTCAATAGTCAAATTCCGTAGAGATTCCATCGTCTGCTTTCGATCCCAAGGACATTGCTCTCTCAGCTCATCCATGATGATCAATAATCTCTTGAAAGCATCTAATTTGTCTTGCATCTTCATAACTAAAAAGTCTAATGTATATTAGGTGTAGTAAGGCTAATAAAGCCTTATATTTGCATTCAAATAGCATGATGCTATTCAATAAAATTTAAACCGCTAAGATATGCGAGAATTTTTGATTACCACGGGTATAATTTTTGGAGTATTTGGAATTTCGTTCATCCTGATCAATATTAGACATATAATCACAGGTAATGAGTTTAAAGGAACCTGTTCATCGAATAATCCAATGCTCAAAGACGAGTTGGGGGATTGTAGTCTATGTGGTAAGAAAGCAGATGAAGTTTGTCAAATGCCTGAAATAGAAACAGCTAATTAATTTACTTATTTTCTAATATTCTTAAGCCCCGAGAGTGGATAAAGCACTAACAACAATAAGCGTTAATGATACGGTACAGATCAACATTATTGTTTGCTTATTTTCCCAGTAATTCGCCCTTAAAGTCCGTCAAATTATAGTAATAGATTCTATACCTAGAGTTTATTATTCATTTAATTTTCACATATATATGAGATTTACGATATAAAGTGATTTAAAGGTCGTTCTAAACTAGCGGATTACCCATCTTTAACAGAAAAAGAGATAATAATATTTAATATGATAAAATTTATTTTGAATGTCAAAATCTTATACATTACTTTTTGTGCTATCTCTTGTTTAACGCTCAACGCACAAGCTCCAATTGTAAAGTCAAGTGGTGACATATTTGAAGATCTAGAGAAACTAAAAGTACTAGGCTCTATCTTGTACGTAGCTGCCCATCCTGATGATGAAAACACAAGATTGATTTCATACTATGCTAATGAAGTAAAAGCACGCACTGCATATCTATCTCTTACAAGAGGAGATGGAGGACAAAATCTAATTGGACCAGAGATTAAAGAGTTGCTTGGTGTGATGCGTACCGAAGAACTTATGGCTGCGAGACTTATCGATGGTGGCGAGCAGATGTTCAGTAGAGCCAACGATTTTGGATATAGTAAAAATGCTGAAGAGACTAGAGAAATCTGGGAGGAAAAGAAAGTGATGTCTGATGTAGTGTGGGCCATCAGAAAATATAGACCTGATGTAATTATCAACAGATTTGACCATACCAGCAGTGGAAAGACTCATGGTCACCACACAGCATCCGCTATTCTCAGTTACGAGGCTTTCGACTTATCCGGAGATAAAGATCAATTTTCTTATCAACTCAAGTACGTCGAGCCATGGAGTGCCCAACGTCTATTCTTTAATACTTCTTGGTGGTTCTATGGAAGTAGAGAGAAATTTGCAGAAGCTGATAAATCCGACATGGTCACGATAGATATAGGTACTTACTACCCTATCAAGGGAAAATCAAACTCAGAGATCGCAGCAATATCAAGAAGTCAGCACGTTTGCCAAGGAATGGGTAACACAGCTACAAGAGGAACGAGAGAGGAATATTTGCAACTCCTCAAAGGTGACATGCCAAAAGATCCCAATGATATATTTGCTGGAATCAATACAAGTTGGTCTCGCATAAATGCTGGACATATTGAAAAAATGATTGATAGCGTCATCGCTAATTTTAATTTTAGCAATCCATCAAAATCTGCACAAGCTATCGCTAATATTATAAAAGATATCAAACAACTCCCTTCATCGCACTGGAGAGATATCAAATTAACGGACGCGAAAGCACTACTTATCAGTGTCACTGGCATGTATATAGAAGCAATCTCAGATCAACATACTTATACAACTAAAGAAAAAATTACTGTAAGATCAGAAATAACAAATAGATCTAATATCGAAGCTAAGTTACTTAAAGTAAGATTTAATGATTTGAAGATGGATACTCTCCTCAATACCCCTCTAGCATATAATATTAGTCTTAAATGGGATCATGATTTCAAAATACCATCAAGTGTAAATCAGACTTCACCCTATTGGCTTACAGAAAAAGGAAGTTTAGGAATGTATCGAGTAGATGATCAAAAGCTAATCGGTAATCCAAGGTCAAATAGAGCACTGAGTGTAACATACTATATCGAGATCAGTGGAGAAGAAATAGAAATCACCAAAGATATTGTCTATAGATACAATGATCCTGAAGCAGGACCAATATATAGACCACTAGAAATCGTGCCGGCTATCTCTGTTAAGCTAAAGGAAAAAGTATACGTTCTCAGTAACGAAAGACCAACTAAGCTAAGCGTATCCGTGAAAGCTTTATCTGCTAATCAATCTGGAACCGTTTCACTTCCTATTCCTAAAGGATGGAAAATAACACCAACTCAACATGACTTCTCTATAGAATATAAAGGAGCTGATCAAAACCTAGAATTTGAATTGACACCACCCGCTGGACAAAGTGAATTCACTATGAAGCCTGTGGTAAAAGCCAATGGAAAAGAGTATCGTGAAGAACTCATAAAAATTGATTACAACCACATACCATATCAATCAGTCATGTTGACCGCTGAATCGAAAATGGTAAAATTAGATATCAAAACAGCAGGAAGAAAGATAGCCTATATTGAAGGATCTGGAGATGCTATACCTAAGAGTCTAGAGCAGATCGGATATGTAGTAGATATAATACCTGTACAAGAAATATCTAAAGAAAGACTCCGAGGTTACGGAGCATTAGTAATGGGTATTAGAGCGTATAACAAGTTAGATGATATTAGATTCAAACAAGATGTGTTGATGGATTACGTCAGTGACGGTGGAAACATGATCGTACAATACAATACCAACAGAAGATTAAAAGTAGATAACATCGGACCGTACCCAATTAAGTTAAGTAGAGATAGAGTTACCGTGGAAGAAGCACCAATTGAAATATTAGAGCCTAACCATCCTTTACTTAATTACCCGAATAAGATCACTCAACAAGATTTTGACAATTGGGTACAAGAGCGCGGATTATACTTTGCTAGTAATTGGAGTGATAAGTACAAAGCAATATTATCCAGTAACGATCCAGGTGAACCAGCTCGCAAAGGGGGACTACTCGTAGCGCAATATGGAGATGGAAACTTTATCTATACTGGATACAGTTGGTTCCGTCAGCTACCAGCAGGTGTACCTGGTGCATATAGAATCTTTGCTAATATGGTTTCTCTCAATCAGAACAACAAACCATAGCATGAAAAACTGGAGAAAAGCATACTGGAGCTTGATCATCATGAACATGATATACATAGCTATATTTTATTGGATTATGAAAGCTTATAACTAAAATACATGAGTCCAATAGACTGGGTAATACTAATATGCACTCTAGCCACAATAGTTATCTATGGCGTATACAAGACTTATGGCGCCAGGAATATGAATAGATACCTACTGGGTGATCAGCAAGCTAAATGGTGGACCGTAGGCCTCTCTGTGATGGCTACACAAGCAAGCGCGATTACCTTCCTATCTACTCCGGGTCAAGCTTATCACAGTGGAATGGGATTCGTTCAATTTTACTTTGGATTGCCTATAGCGATGGTAATCATCTGTGTTAGCTTTATTCCAATTTATCACAAGCTTAAAGTATATACTGCTTACGAATTTTTAGAAAGTCGATTTGACCTCAAAACAAGATCATTGACCGCTATACTTTTTCTCATTCAACGTGGACTTGGAGCTGGAATCACGATATTTGCTCCTGCGATCATCCTGTCAACGATCCTCAATTGGAATCTCAATGCTACCATACTCATCATAGGCACTCTAGTAATCATCTATACTGTACTCGGCGGAACTAGAGCTGTGAATGTCACTCAAAAACAACAGATGACAATCATAATGATCGGTATGATAATCACATTTTTTACTATACTTAATTTATTACCTGCCGATATTACATTTAGCAATGCCTTACAGATTGCTGGAGCTGGAGACAAGCTTGACATTCTTGATTTTAGCTTTGATCTGGAAAATAAATATACGGTATGGACAGGTCTCACTGGGGGAGTATTTTTGATGCTCTCCTACTTTGGAACAGACCAATCTCAAGTAGCTAGATATCTCTCTGGAAAATCAATAAAAGAAAGTCAATTAGGATTGATATTTAATGGGTTGGTAAAAGTACCAATGCAGTTTTTCATCCTTTTAATAGGCGTGATGGTGTTTGTTTTTTACCAATTTAACCAAGCACCTATCTTTTTCAATGAAGTAGGAGTCGAAAAAATAATGGAGTCTGAATTCAAAGAAGATTTCGAACAGTTACAAAAAGATTACAATCAAAACTATCAAGTCAAAAAAGTGCTGCAACTCTCTTATTCTTCTGCCATTAATACTGAGAATGTCAGCGAAGTAGAGAGACTAAGTGGAGAGATCAAAAAGCTACATACTGAAGAACTTGTACTTAGAGATGCAACCAAAGAACTTATCAAAAAAGCAGATTCTAGCATAGAGACAAATGACAGAGATTATGTCTTTATAAATTTTATACTCAACCAACTTCCTAGAGGTCTTATCGGTCTGTTACTGGCTGTAATATTGTCAGCTGCAATGTCCTCTTGTGCTTCTGAACTCAATGCACTTGGCAGTACTACATCTGTAGATATATACAAACGTAGTCTTGCTCCCGGGAAAGATGAAGAGCATTATGTAAACGCTTCTAAATGGTTGACACTACTTTGGGGTGTTATCGCTATTATGTTTGCCGCTTGGGGTACTTTGTTCGAAAATTTAATTCAGCTAGTGAATATTATAGGCTCTCTTTTCTATGGTACCATCTTAGGTGTATTTATTGTTGCTTTTTACATCAAATGCATCAAAGGAAATGCAGTATTTATCTCTGCACTAATATCGGAAGCCATAGTGATTTACATCTATTTTTTAGATGTAGTACCTTATCTATGGCTAAATCTTATTGGATGTGTATTAGTATTGGTTATTGCTGCACTTTTGCAAGCGTTGCTGCCGATGAATTTAGCCAACAAAACGATACTCAATAATATAAGCCACCCTAGCGCTGACAATATTGAGTAATTTTCATGACTCCGAAGTTCTCTATTTCATGTTTTATGATAGAAGCATAATAACTTCATCTATTATTATTATTTATTGAGAACCAAAAAAATTCTATACAACGACTAGGTCTATATCAAACTGAGTAAAATATTTTTAGATTACACTTGTTGCGTTTTTTTTGCTTATTTGATACTTGAAGCATCCCAATTCGAATATAATCTATACCTCTTTTGCCTTCAATTTTAGCAAGAGATACTATTTTCTTATCGACAAGTACAAATTTAAGTACAACAAACTGAGCAACCATCTTTTCGAATCAGTACTATGACAATTTTAAGACTGGCTTACCATCTGTTATTCGATGCCTTACATTAGGCTGTATTTAACGCAATTTTAGTGATATTCAAAAGGTATTAACTATCAAATGCACACAAAAAAGAGCCTGTAACTTTCATTAGCAGGCTCATGTTTTTTTATATACTAACTATTATTTACTTCTTCATAAATTTCCATTCAGCGATTGACTTCTCGTTACTTTTTACATAGTCATCGTTTCCTGCAATTTTAGCTAGAACGATTGATTTTTCTGCTGCCACGATTGCTTCTTCAATTTTACCTAATTTAGCAAGTGTAAGGGCCTTTTGACGAATCATCCAGAATTTCTCCTCACCTCTCATCTCAATAGATTTATTGATCATTTCTAGAGCTTTATTGTAATCTTTACCTGAGTCTTTATAGTATCTACCAGCTGCATAGTAATCGTTAGATGACGGTCCTGCCATAGTCTTTTCGATGCTTGCCATAACCATCTCATCAGTAGGTACTGTGAATGGCACTACTACCTTCGTCTTATCCCAAGAGATAGATAAATCTGCAGATCCATCAGATAAGTTTTCAATAGATATAGTAAAGGTTTCTACTTTATCGTTAAGTTTTGTGGATTTCACTAATACTGTAGCCGCTACTTTTGAAGCGTCCCATGCCTCAGGTGTGCCCCAGTTTTCAGTCTCAGAGTAAAAGTTAATCTCCCATGATTGAGTACTTGGCTTGGTGAAGATAGCATAGGATCCAGCTTCTATCTTCTTTCCATTTATCATTACGCTGGTAGAGAATGTTACGATAGAGTTCTTGTTAGCTCCCGTTCTCCACATTTTGTCTAAGGTCACTAAATCTCCAAAAATTGTTCTTCCTTTTACTCCAGGTCTAGAGTATTCTAAAGTCACATTTGTTAGGCCTACTTTCTGCTCTACTTTAGTAGATGGACTTGGTTGCGGTGCCTGTACTTGTGCAGATACTGTAATTGACAGGGCTAGACAAAGAACCATCAGGGTATAAAACTTTTTCATAATTGTGTTATATTAAAATATTTAATGATTAAATTTTTGTTGTAGATATATAAATACCTTAAATTCATACAAATGTATAAGGTATTACTCACATTATTTGTTCTTAAGAAGACATCATTTTTTTTCATCAAACAAATACCTTAAACAAAAGACCTATATCATAGCTGATATGCAGTTTTATGAACAAGTATAAAATCTATATTTCTCTATTTACAGTTAAATACAAATCGATACTCTTGGAATATATTCCAAACACTAATAGTCAAATTGTACTCTAAGAATATTGCAACTGTACAGTTGAGCAACTTAGAAGAAACATCAAATGGGAGTCAGTTCAATTAAGAATCTTATGAAAATCAATAAAATCGCCCTAATAAACTGAAAATCATATACTTTATAACAACTTGTATTATCATACCGCATATTTGATTGTTACAACAATTTAAATATTATTTGTAATGCAAGATTAAACCATTTATGTCTAAAGATAATATTAGAGGAGAAGCACTAGCTCAACTGTAAACAATACTGAACTTTACTGAATTAAAAAAGAGTGTAAAATGGAAAATGTCAGCCTAAAGGTAACATGATCAAAATATGATCGGCATAGAAGCATTTTAGAAGCAAATTATTAATCGATTTTATCAAATTTCTTTTTTGTAAGAATTGCACAATAATATTAATCAGTGCTCAATATAAAAAAAGGTTGCAATCGCTATGCCGAGCAAAGTGAAACAACAAAAGTTAGATTATCCTGCCCAATTAAAGGAGGCTCTTACATCTGATGATATTCTACAAGATACCTTTAAAAACTTGACACCCAAACAATGGTATGACTATGTGAAGCATATTATCCCGACTAAAAAATTAATACTTAAAGCTACTAGATTTAAGGATAATGCTTTAATCACAGCAAGAAAACCTATCAGTAGTTTCTTGAAGATAGGTTAGAATTTATAAAAAACCGTTCTCAAATGAAACTTGTAAAGTATAAATGGCATTTTTGTAATCAGAAGCGTTAGGAGTTATCCGCGCATACCAAGAAATAAGCAAAATAAATGAAAATAAGACTCACAAAGGAATTTGACTTCGAAGCGGCGCATGCACTAGATGGATACTCAGGTAAATGCAAAGATATACACGGACACTCTTACCACTTAACCGTAACCGTCATTGGCCAACCCAAAGCTGACACTGGCATATCAGACTGTGGTATGGTGATCGATTTTGGTGAAATCAAACAACTCGTAAAGGAACATATCTTAGAAGCGTTTGACCATAGGTTGATATTGAGAGATGACAGTCGATTCAAAGGGTTAGAAGCTAATAATGAAAGATTACGATATGTCAATTATCAACCTACTTGTGAAAATATGCTCATAGAGATAGTAAATATCATGCAGAAACACATCAGCTCAGATGTTGAATTATCCAAAATATCTCTTCGCGAGACACGTACAAGCTATGCTGAGTGGTACGCCACTGACAATCAATAATGAGCATTACGAACGAAAATAGTACCAGTCTCAACAAATTCATCAGCGAATCTGGCTTTTGCTCTCGCCGTGAAGCGGATGTGATCATCAAAGCTGGGCGTGTCACTATTAATGGTGTTGTGGCTAGCACCGGAAACCGAGTCGCTGAAGGGGATGAAGTACTGTTAGATGGTAAAGAGATTGGTACTAAGCCAAAAGAAGTCTACATCGCACTGAATAAGCCAATAGGTATTACATGTACGACAGATATGCGCGTAGCCGGTAACATCATAGAATTTATGGATTACCATGAGCGCATCTTCCCTATAGGTAGACTTGATAAACCATCCGAAGGACTAATACTCCTTACAAATGATGGCAATATTGTCAATAAAATCCTGAGAGCGTCTAACAATCACGAAAAAGAATACATTGTAGAAGTCAATAGGCCCATCTCCAAAGACTTTTTACTCAAAATGGGAGCTGGCGTATTACTACCTGAATTGGAAATGACAACACGCAAGTGTGAAATAGAGCGTATAGGCAAATTCAAATTTAAGATTATCCTGACCCAAGGGCTCAATCGTCAAATTCGTCGTATGTGTGAGAATCTTGGATATCGGGTACTTACGCTCAAACGTGTCCGAATAATGAATATCGAGCTAGATCAACTAGCTACTGGAAATTGGAGGCATCTCACTTACAAAGAGATGCAGCAATTGGATAAATTATTGAAAGGCAGTGTAAAAAATTGAGACATCTGCATCCTAGAAAGTCGCTCCTGCGTTGATACTATAATATGTAAATCGAGAGTTAATGCGTCCTCACTTCGAAAAAAAAACTACACTTTTCAAGGTAGGATGTTAAAGTCGCTTTGAATTCATTCTAGGCTAAATAGATTACACGATCTATCCAATCACTAAATCCTACCTTACTCACTCATGATCTTCGTAAATTGCTCTCTGCACTCTTCACAAGTACCTATATGATTTGTAATTCTGCGTTGAAATGATTCAGATAATGATCTACGTTTATATTTGTAATCCCTAATTTCTTCTTCCTTAAGATGCGCTCTGTTACCAATAATTTCTCTTGATATACGATAGACACCATAAACCGCTAAAGTTACGAGTAGATAGAACATATCTGTTATTTACTTTGCTAGTAAATTCACTTTATGATTTTCACCCAATACTGCTTCTACATGATCACCTAATTTGAGGTATTCTGCCGCTGTAGCTGCTCCAGCCATTATGAGTGACCCTTCAGGCAAAGTCAATCCCGATTTTGCTACTAATCTAGATGCGGCTACTACTGATTCCCAAGGATTTCCTAGTATGGCGTCCGTATTTCCATATTGCCTTACTTCACCATTGATTACAAGTTGCATACTTACATTTGATAGATTGGAGTTTACGGGTAGTTTCTCTCCTATTACAAGTGCTGCAGATGAGCAATTATCAGCCACTACATCTTCAAGTGAAAATTTGAAATTCTGAAATCTTGAATCTATAATTTCAATTGCCACTGCCAGACTACCGATGTGGTCTTTAGCTTCATCTAAGCTTAATGCTTTATTGATTTCTTTGCTTACAATAAAGCAAACTTCTGGTTCGGCTCTAGGATGGATGAATTTATGTAATGATATTGTATCTGTATCTTGATAAAGCATACTATCTGTGAGCCAGCCCCATATCATATCAGATACACCCATCTGCTCCATCTTCGCTCTACTAGTAAAACCTAATTTGACACCAATGGACTGTTCTCCACGCTGATATCTTCGACCCATAGATAATCTTTGGATCTTATATGCTTCTTCGAGATTTATATTTTGAGAGGCGGCTACCTGAGGAACCGATACGGCATGTTGGGCAGCTTCGTCTAGTTGTCTTGCGATGTCTTTATTCATAGAACTAAGATAGACAATCTAGACTAATCTTTAGTCATTTCTTAGCTTATCTAATAGATTACTAAGCTGCTCTGACTCTTTATCTGTCAAGGTTTCTATACTATCAAGAAAAACATCAACATCTTTACCTATTTTCTCAGTTAATGCTAAACCTTCTTCAGTGATATTGATATCTACACGTCTTCTATTATATGGACAAGTACTCCTTAAAAGCAACCCTAACTTAACTAACTTATCTACTAATCGCGTTAAATCTCTTCCTGAATCTAACATGACTTCGAGTATTTTTCCTGGTGATACTGAATCAGGGTATACGCCTCTCACGATACGCAATACATTAAAGTGTTGTGCCAATATGCCATACTTCTTAAATACTTCAACCTCTTTAGAATTATACAAACTGGATGTATACTTGAGATTAAGTATGGCTTTCAAAAAATTATTCCTAAACTTAGTTTGTCGGATTTGATCTTCAAAATTCATTATCTAACTGTCTTATTATAATTTAAACACATCTCTACAATATGCATCTATAAAGTTCGTGATTATTTATTTCAAAAAATTTCATCTTACAAGTACCACAATTAAGATCGTTAACAAAAAAATGACACTATTTGTAGATAGCATGCAAATTAGCAATGATTTATAACAATATTATACACTGCAACTATGGTTCGCCATTAATACAAATCAAAAAGCCCAACCACCTTTAAGTGATTGGGCTAAGATATAATTTACAGATCATAATCTGCCTTATCATTAACTTTCTTAGTACTACACTTTATCTCTTAATATCAACTGAGTTTACTATCAAGAACATTCAGTCTAGTTGACATCAGATGCAGATCTGATTGTTAGTGATGGATCATTAAATTCTGTGGCTATAGCTGTAACAGATACACTTCCTGCAGGTACCGCACTGTTTGCAAAAGTTGACGAACTTCTTGTATACATCTCGACGGTACCAGTACCATCAGATACATCTAATCCTCCCTCAAAAGTAGTGCCTCCTGAAATCATTGCCCCTTCTATCTTTATTAATGTAGATTCGTATTGCTCTAAGTTAGAAGTTAACTCACCTACAGTAACTATTATTGGTGTAGGTAATGTTCCTGCTGTATTAGATTCTACTTGCGATATCTCCGTGAAATTTAGTTGCAACAAACCATTGTATTCAGATAATTCTGTTCCAGTCACATTCACTTTAATCTTAGCTCCTAGAGGGAATGAATGAGGCTCTGTAAATCTAATTGCAATACCCCTATCTCCATCTTGAATATGTAAATTTTGAGAGTTAACACTCATCGTCGTATAATCAGATATCACTACACCTTCGATAAATCCATCTGGTGCTGTACCTGCTCCTCCTGCGAATGCAGTCCTAAGATCAGCAATAGAGATTTGATCTCCACCACCACCTCCACCACCGCCACCGGTAGTTCCTCCTTGTACATCAGCTTTATTTCTAAGGATAATTTGAGCTACATTAAACTCTGATACAATTCCTGTAACTGTAACCTCTCCTGTTGGTAATTCGTCACCGGAGAATACAGCGTCGTTGTATACAAATGTTGCTAATTCACCACTTGCATCTGATATTTCATTAGCGTCACCGAATGTACTTCCACCCGTAATTTCTGCCATATTTACTTGTACTAATGTAGATTCCCAAGCATCAAAATTTGCTAATATATCTTCTATGGTAGCTACCCTAGCTGTTGGTAGTATTCCTTGACCTAAGTCTTCTACACCAGCTGTAGTTGTATTAACCTGCAGTCCACCATTAAACTCGGATATCTCAACACCATTAGTTGCTACTTTAAGCTTTTGCCCAATAGGGAATGTATGTGCTGCTGAAAATCTAACAATGATACCACCTGTTCCATCTTGAATTACCATATTTCTGATTGGTGTATTTTCTGACGCAACATCTGATATTACTACACCTTCAATAAATCCGTTAGGGCCTGTAGTCGTACCATTGGCAAATAAAGCTTTGATGGCTGAGATATCTACCTGGTCACCATCAACAGTTCCTCCACCGCCTCCTGAACCGTCACATCTAGATCCATCCATTGCGATATCATCAAAATCTCTAATAGTAAGTTGATTAGTAGTACCAAACACAGAAAGTACACCTGTTATCGTTCCGCCACCGCTTGGAATAGGCGCTCCTGCAAAATCTGCAAAATCACTTGCTCTTAGTGTAATTTTATCGCCACCGCAGTCCTCTACAGTTCTATTTTGCGTTCCACCGCCATTAGGAATTGCCAATGTCGATCCAATTAATCCATCCTCAAATTCTGCCTCCTGAATTTCTATGAGTGTACTGTATAGACTAGAATTAATATCGGATAACGATACTTTATTCGGAACAATCTCACCTATGAATTCTCCTTCGATAATATGATTATCTATTTCCGTATCAGGTATTCTATCAATGTTTTCGCCAGCAGCGGGATATCCAATTTGGATAAGACCATTGTAATCTCCGATATTCAATCCATCACACATTACAAATACCTGCTTCCCTTGTCTGAATATAGTACTAAGATCGCCTCTATTAATTCTGATAAGTACACCACCTGATGCATCTTGAATTACCATCTCTTTGAAAAAGCTACCCGAATTATCATCTGAGACCACTATTCCTTTGACTACAGTTCCAGCTGGAATAGGAGTGCCGTCTTCACCAACAGTATGCATAGCCTTTAGAGCAGATATCGTTGTAGTAGATATATCTTCTACTTGTACAGCCTTACCAGGAGGTGTATCAAACTCTTGATCTACACAAGCAGACATCTGCACTAATAATAATCCTAAAAAACAAAATTTAATAAATCGAATCATGATTTCTTTTTTAATTGTAAATTATTGATAATGTTATCTTTAACGAATTTGATGCCTTAATTCTTCGACTTCATTTCCGTAATTAGTATTTTTATTATAATTATATGCGTATTGCTACTCCTAGGAAATAGTTGCGTCCGTATCCTTGGTACAATTTATTTTCAAAAAAGTCAGGCCCTTCTTCAGCACTAAATCTCAACTGCTCATATCCACCTGTAGTTATATCGGCACTAAATAGGTTACTTATACTTGCTGTAAATATTAAAAAGTAATCTTTAATTTTGTAAGACTTATAAGCAAAAAGATCTACCGTGATCGCATCATCTACTTTGGTCTGACTCGTAGCATCTATGATCTCTTGTGATCCATTATCTAGATTAGAAAATGTGAAGTCTAGTCTACGATCTGGTGAGAAATCTAAATATCTATTTCCAATGTAATTTACACTCATGGTCGCAAACCAAAAATTAGGCGAATCATACTTTAGTTCAAAGCTGGCAGCCGTTTGTGGAGATGATTCGACATAGAATCCATCACTATATACGGTAATACCATCTCTAAAGAATCCGGGCTGAACCTCCGCTTGAGCATATTGAACCCATCTGCTATCATATATATACTGTCCTAGTGCTGCTACTACTTTAGTAGAGAATGAACTATTAATTTTATAACTCACAGCAGACTCAATACCTACATGCCTTCGATCTATATTGGTATTGTTAAATGATCCGAAAGATCCATTGTTATCATCTGCACTTGCTCTTTCTGAGAAAAAGAAATACACTTCAGTATCGTTATTGATATCTGCAAAATATGCTGTCGTCTTGAAACTAAATCCTGGAGATCTATAACTATAGATTAGTTCTGCAGATTTTTGATCTACATTATCAAGATTAGGAACGAATTGATCATTTACTTGAGGATTGACAAATGCATCTCTAAAATATGGTGCTCTTGTACCTATCATACCATTAGCCGAGAAGTATTGTCTACCTGATAGTTTATAAGTAGCTCCTACCTTTCCTGTATAATTACTAAATGTTCTTTTCTCAGACTCCCCAAAGCTATTCTCTGGATAGAAACCATTCTTCATATTGCCTATTCTCTGTAGACTTGAAGAACTCAACTCTCCACCAGTAAATAATTCTATGGCCCCTTTACGATATTGTAATTGCGCCCAACCAGCGGTTTTACTCAACTTACTGTTATAATCATATCCAAAAATATCACCTTCTTTTACTAATCTATTCGGTCTATTAAGATCACTTTGTTCAGATCCTGGATTAGTAAATGTATCTGCAAATCTGTCTATATCAAAGAAAAAATCAGCACCTAATAAATCATTCACTTCTGTAAAACTATGTCCATCATATGTTCTATAGTTCGCTCCAGCATTTATTGTTAAGTGTTCCGTAAGATCATGATTCAACGTTGTATTGAATGTCATTTCTGTAGCATCATACCTTCTGTCTTCTATGAGATAGTTTGCTCTCTTACCAGAAACGTTATTTCCTTCTATACCATCTACATTCTCAATCGTCTGCACATTTCCAGAATTGGCTGCATAAAACTGAGACCACTGTACCTGAAAGTAATCATCTGGCAGATTCGCAATGAACGTAGCTCTTTGATCTTCGTCTTCAATCCTAGATGGAAGATCTGCATGGTAGTCACCTGCTGGGTTAGTACCATTTACCCATTGTAATGCTGTCCCTCCATTTCTTCCTGACTGAAATGATACTGCAGTCTTCAGAGTTGTCTTAGGTGAAATATTCCAATCAAATCCTAAAATAGCTATAGGTTGATTAGACTGTCCTATTCTACTATTACGCTTTTCTCCTTCTTGATATCCCCAATAAGGATTGTAATATTTGTCTCCTGTGATTTCTGCTATTTCTGGAAGTGTCGCTCCTGACTTACCTCTCTTACTTGGCGAACCCATTATAGTTAAGTGCAATGAGTTAGCACCCCTAAATTGCTTTTCTAATCCTAAAAAGTATGAATATGCATCGTAAAAAGATCCAGGAGTATATCCCTCTTGTGCCCACCTACGTGATAAAGATGCTGTATATGCAAATCCACTTTTATTCAATCCACTTGAATGCGTAAGCATCAATCTGTTAGTATAAGATCTGTTACTAGTCGCATATTGTATTCTAGTTTGCTTTCTTTGGTCGGAAGCTCTTACGTTGATATCAGTATTACCAAGAAACCCTCCAATACCATAATCAGAAGCTACTAATCCATGATTTCTATGGACGTTTCTCAGTACGTCATTTAGTCCACCCCACTGACCGTAGTATAGTGCTCCATTTTCGAGTTCATTCATGGGCACTCCATTCATATACACACTACCAAAATCGGATGAAAGTCCTCTTAGATTAAACCTTAATGATCCGAATGTGAATGCTGCAGTAGATAAGAAATCATCTCTACCCGATGAGAGTATTGTACCATAATCTGCATCGTCTTCATTAGTATCCTGTGTGATATCACTTAACTCTACAACAGTAATCTCTGAAGATGACTCAGACTGAATAGAGTTAGCCACTTTCACATCCCCTAAGAACATATCTTTACCTGTCGCTATAAATGGTTGTCGATAAAGCTCCTTGTCATCTAGGGAGATCACCATCTGATAATCGCCTGCTACCACATCGAAAATAGAAAATCGTCCAGAAGCATTAGACGCTGCATTAAAACCCGTGCCTTCTAGCATAATATCTGCACCTATGACGGGTAACTCTGTATCACTACTTACAAGCACACCTTTGACGGTTTGCGCCTCTGTTAAGTATACATTAAATAAGACTCCTACGAGTATAAGATATAACTGTTTCATCCTTTATATGTGTTGATATATTAAGATGATATTTTACCATCTTTGATTAATGTTGTAAAAGTAAGATTATATTAATAGCTAAATGTCTCATATCTAATAAATTAATATAACCTTTACCTTATAAAATATGATCAAAGCCAATTACCTTATGAAAATAAATAAACTCATTCTAGCTATTACCGTTACTTTATTTGGCTTTCAGATTGGAAATGCTCAGAAAGAATCTGTAAAAGTTACTGCAATAGGTTTTTATAATTTAGAAAACTTATTCGATACAAAGGATGATCCTGTTATTTGGGATGAAGAATTTACGCCTGATGGCAGTAAAGCTTGGACAAAAGACAAATATGCAGAGAAACTAACCAATATGGCTTATGTGATATCTCAAATTGGTACTGAGCTTACACCTAACGGAGTTTCTATCCTAGGAATATCAGAAATAGAAAACCGAAAAGTAGTAGAAGATCTTCTAAAAGAACCAACACTCGCTGGTCGTGGATACGAAATTATACACTATGATTCGCCAGACTTCAGAGGTATAGATGTAGGACTCATCTACAATCCAAAGCATTTCAAAGTAACTAAGAGTACTCCTATAGCTTTAGATATATCAGTAGGAGACAACAAACGTACAACTAGAGATATATTGCATGTAGAAGGTCTATTTGATGGTGAACCGTTACATATAATGGTAAATCACTGGCCGAGTCGTAGGGGTGGCGAAAAGAAATCTGCATGGAAACGAAATAAAGCGGCAAAAATGTGCCGTACTGTTATCGACTCATTAGAGATTATAGATCCAGGAGTCAAAGTAATCGTGATGGGTGATCTTAATGATGACCCTACGAGTGAGTCTGTACGATCTCACTTAAGGGCGGTATCTAAAAAGTCGGACCTTCGCAAAAATAGATTTTTGTTTAATCCATATGAAGACATATATCGACGTGGTTTAGGATCTAATGCCTATAGAGACGCATGGAGTTTATTCGATCAGCTCATTATAACTGAAAGTCTCGCCAAAGAGAACAATCAAGGATATTACTTTCATAAAGGACAAGTATTCAATAAAAAGTTTCTCATCCAAAGATCAGGACAATATAAAGGTTACCCTTTTCGTACCTTCTCTTTTGACAAGTATCAAGGCGGGTACTCCGATCACTTTCCGAGCTTTATTTATTTGATTAAAAAGGTGTAAGATTAGAATATTATAAATTGACAATTATCAATTGTCTGATTTCATGCTAGAATGAATAATGCTCTATAACAGCAGAATTCATATAATTCCTAAACAAAAAATAGCCTTTGTCCGTATTGAAATAAGAGTTAAAAAATATCGTAATAAATCAAGAGCCCTAATTATCTAATACAGTACTTTTCTTCTCACTTTACCCATATGTTTTGCAAGTCTTACTACTTGATGTGAGTATCCATATTCGTTATCATACCAAGCGTAAATTGTGGCTAATTTGCCATCTTCGGACACTATAGTGGACGGAGCATCTACTATAGACGTAGCATTATATCCCACAACATGGCTACTTACAAATTCTTCCGATATAGAATAATGCAATTGTTCTGCTAGATCGCCTGATAAAGATGCTTCTCTAATGAGTGTATTTATCTCATCTACTGATGCTTTTCTCTTAAGATGAAGTACAAGGATTGCAATAGAGACATTTGGTGTTGGTACACGTACGGCATTTCCAGTTAGTATCCCTTTAAGATGCGGAAACACTTTGGATACAGCTTTAGCAGCACCAGTATTTGTGAGTACCATATTTATAGCCGCACTTCTTCCTCTTCTCGGTTTCTTATGAAAATTATCAAGCAGATTTTGATCACTGGTATATGAGTGAATCGTCTCTAGATGACCTTTCTCGATACCAAAGTTATCGTCTATGATTTTGATAGGAGGAACGATGGCATTAGTTGTACATGATGCCGCTGATACTATTTGCTCATCCTCTATGCCTTCATGATTCACACCATAAACTATATTAGGAATGTCATCGCCTGGAGCAGTAAGTAAAACCTTTTCGATTCCCGGTCTAAGGTGATTCGATAGCCCTTCTTTATCTCTAAATATTCCTGTATTATCAATTAGTAGTGCGTTATGAATACCGTACTCAGTATAATCAATATCAGCTGGACTACTTGCGAATATCATAGCAATACGTGAACCATTGATGACAACACTGGACAGATCTTCTGCGATCTCATATCTCCCTAGAAATGTACCATGTACAGAATCATCCTCAAGCAGAGCTAGTCTCTTTTCTATTTCTGCTTTACGATCCTTCAACTTCGATCTTAGGACAATTGCTTTTAGTCTTAGTTGATCTCCTCTACCAGTCGTATCTATTATGATACGAGCCAGCAGCCTCCCTATCCTACCAAATCCGTACGACACTACATGTCTTGGTGAAGATTGAAAATCGTCTGATGTAAATGCCCCAAGTTTATATTCTATAAATTCCTCAAGTTGACCCTGAGACTTACCTGCACTTAACCATTCTACTGCAATAGTACCTATATCAATTCTTGCGGGAACAATACTATCCATCTGAGCGATGATATTAGTTATTGTAACCGTAAGCTCCAAAGGAATTGCTTGATCAATAAAAGCTTGAGATAGAATATGGTTCCTGATAATTTCACTGGGTTTAGCGTCATAGATAGCCTTACGAAACATGATTAACTCTATTCCTTTATCGAACCTCAAATCTCCCACCGTATGTACGAGATTAAGAGCTAATTTTTCCTGTTGGTGCCTTACTAGTAAGTCGTGGTTAGACATTATGTTATCAAGTTTTATACTGTAATAATTAATAGTAATGTATTTGGATACAAAGATGATATTTTTTCAAATATGAACATCTTTTTCCCAATATATTTAATCATAACTTATTGATAATTAGCTTATTGTAAATTTTACACTTAGCATACTGATTTCAATCGAAACAATGAAATACTAGCGTAAATGTTTCCAAACAGTGTTTTGCTTATAAATACTTAATCCATCCATTCATTAAAATACTTAATAAAAATCTTGGCAGTATTCTGTGCATCAGATATAGCACGATGTGGTATTCCCGTAAATTCGAAACCTTCCCGTTTGAGTGTATTCTTGAGGCCATTCCCTTTTTCATCACCTACCATTTTAGCGTATAGCCCTTTGATATTTACAGCTTTTTCTAGCCAGCCCGTATCTAATTTATGAAAGTTACAGTCATTAGAGAAAAATGTCTTATCGTAGGCTCCCCAGCTGCATAAGCTATAGTCTTCGTTGATATCTACCCATTCTTTAAATTCTTGAATGACAATTGGGAATGTTTGGGCATTGTTGACATCATCTTGCTTGATGGATGTAAGTTTCTTACAAAAGCCTGAGAGTCGAGGATTGACCATAGGTTTTATAAACTTACTAAAGGAATCCAATACCTCTCCCCTTTTATTGATTTTAACTGCACCGATTTCTATCACTTCGTTATGTCCTTTAGGAGGACGACCCATCCAACACGTTGCTTCTAAATCGTAAATTATATAATTCAAATTTTTCTTATTTGCAAAGCCACTTTGACTTCCTAAATGAACATTTTATGAAATTGGACTCTAGTAATTATTTGACACTACATAAGATACAATCTATTTTTAAGTTTCGGGAGTTGCCTCTGTCCATTCTATATATTTATCTAAATCGTAAATCTTGATTCGGTTGTGGTAATAATATAAAACCTTAAGACTATCCGACCACACTTTGTCATTATTGATCAACAATGGCTTTTGAGCGTGATATATACCAAGATTTTTAATTCCATCCTCGATTAATCTTCTCGGCTCTAACTTTACCTCTCTTGATAACTTAATTTTACCTTTACTTTCCAATTCTAATAGCGCTAACTGTAGCCGAGTTATTATCGTCTCTAAATAGTCCCATTCGATCCGCGACTTTTCTTTTGGTAGATTGACTAAAGAGTATACATCGCCATCATGCGATTTTTCAAGAATCTTGAAAGCTGAATACGCGAGCAAGTGACTCGATAACACTACGTTATTACGCTTATAACTATCTAATATACTATCTCCTAGTATCTTCGTATATACGTTTTCTCTTTGTGCATTAGCCTTGACTTCCCCATCTAGAGAAAAGTAATCTCTTAGATCTATATGCTCCCCATTGATATCAATACTGTTACCTTTATCATCCACGAAGTTACCCATGATATCCATTGGCTCACCAAAAGAAACTGAGATATCAGACTTCTCTGAAAAAAGAGACCATATGAACTTTGTAATCTTTCTATAACTCTTGAATGCATCCTTAGACTTGATATACTTCTCTTTTCCTGTTCTCGCAAGATGCTGTTCGATGAGAAACTTTGCCTCCAAGACGAAATTATATCCTAGAATCATCGGTACTATAAAGACTTTTTCCTTCTTACCTTCGATAACCATATTACGCTGTGCTTCGATAGATGACCCCAACAAACCTAGCTTGAGCCTATCTTCCATCCCACCTTCTCGAGATCTTGTTCCTCCAGGAAAAAACAGATTATTCACACCTTTCTGAATGGAATAAGCCGCCATAGAAGTGAGGCATTCGAGATATATTGGGTTTTTCTTACGTCTATCTACTCTATATGCACCTAATCTGTTAATAAAGTAGCCAACTATTTCATTATCAAACAAATTAAGTCCTGCACCAAATGAAAATGCTGGTATACCCACAGCGGATTGCATAGCATACCCAATCACCATAGAATCAAGATTAGAAAAGTGTGTTGGCACCATTACTACAGTACCTTGATCAAATAAGGCCTTAATCTTATCTACTTCTCCATATACTTTTAACTTTTCTACTAATTGATGTCTACTACCCCAGAGCCTTTTGTGATTACGACCTGCGGCAGTATTGAGAAGTCTTTTGAAAAATATATTAAGAAATGTAAACGTAAACTTATAAGTCTTGGGCTTAAATGTACCTACGATTTCTTCGTCGTATCTATTAACAATCCTCTTTAGTAGCTCCAGGTAACCCCCTTGTTTCCCACCATCTTGAGTAATCTGATTGAGCTCCTTACTCAACGAAGACCAGTACCTCACCTCATCTTCTGGATCTACCCTCCATCTATTATTCTTAGATCTTTTCTTCTCTAAATAAATTGTCTTAGCGAGTAATGGTTCTAGATTTTCTCCATGGCTAGCCAGTATTTTATTAAGCACAAAATCATTGAGCTCAAAGACAAATTCGCCTCTTTTCTCACCAAATTGTGAGATAGGCCAATCTTCCATATTAGGAATTATATGTTCTACTGTATTATTCACTTCTTATCTATAATAAAGTCATTATGTATATAATAGCGATACATCGTTGAAGTACACCTTTTACTTTCATATTTGTCACTTGGTATCCCAAAATAAATTGTCAGAAACACCACTAATCTTTGACAAATATACGTAGACAAGATTTACCAATAAAATTAACCTTCGCCCTAGGTAAATATACGGTCAATAATGAAGAATTAAAGCTCTGCCCATGTAGCTTGATTGATATCATCGATATATTTAAGTACTTCACCTCTACCAGTACTTTTCTCAGAACTAGTGATAAAAAACGGCGGTAACTCATTCCAAGTCTTGAGCAATTCATTATTGATACGCTCTGCGTGGATTTTTACTGCACTTGCATTGAGCTTATCTGCCTTGGTATATATCAGAGCAAAGGGTATCTGACGCTCCCCCATCCAATCAATAAATTCGCCGTCTATAGTTTGCAGAGGATGTCTAATATCTATCAACACAAATGCGCATTGCAGCTGCTGGCGCACCAAGAGATACTTCTCTATCATCTTTTCCCACGCCACTACTTTCTTCTTTGATATCTTGGCAAATCCGTATCCTGGTAAATCGACTAGATTCCATTCATTATTGATGCGAAAGTAATTGATTAGCTGTGTCTTCCCTGGTGTCTTTGAGACTTTGGCAATATCTTTTCTACCACAGAGCATATTGATCAATGAAGATTTACCAACATTGGATCTACCGATGAAGGCAAACTCTGGTATTATAGGCCTTGGACAGCCACTCTCTCTATCAAATGATCCTGCAAACGCAGCTTCGTGTATCACCATAATTATTAGGCACTCTTTTTGAATGTAATATGTATAAGACTTAGTATACATCTGTAAATGACTGATAATCAAAAAAATTTACAAACTAATGTAAAGTTAAGCTAAGCGTTAATTAAATACCTACTTTGATACATATAATAAGAGATTCGTTTCCACATTAAATGAAAAAGCATAATTCTTGATAATAATTAAGACCGTAAACATAATAAAGGGCTTCATTTAGCGTAGTAGATACCTAAAGTCAATCCCTGCCTAATATTTCTATTACAATATACTACTATGAAAAGATTCATAATCTCTGCAATTGCATACCTCTGTGTATTATCGACAAGCATTGGCCAATTCGAATTAGGCGTCAAAGCTGGAGTCAGCTCTTTTGATTTAGCTAAAGAAGGTATCGTCTTTAAAGAGGGAAATAGCGAGTATAAACTCAACTTCAGCAATGCAGAGTATGGTGTTCACTTTGGTGTATATTCTCAAATAAGATTCTTAGGTCTATACCTTGAGCCCGCAGTACTATTAAATTCTAATACAGTCAACTTTAATTTAGAAGAAATATCTGAAAATGGACCGCTCAACACATTAAAATCAGAAACTTATAGAAACGTAGATATACCTTTACTAATAGGTGCTAAACTTGGATTCCTCAAATTACAAGCTGGGCCTGTAGCTCACTTCTATCTAAATAGTACATCAGACTTATTCTCGTTTAGCGGATACAAGCACAACTTTAAATCAGCAACTTATGGCGGACAGATTGGACTTGGAGTAGATGTCTGGAAATTCCAATTGGATATACTTTATGAGACTAACCTATCCAAATTCGGTGAACATATAGAAATCGATGGTGAGCAATTTGCTTTTGGTGATGAAGCAGGTCGGGTAATTCTAACTATAGGAGCGAAATTCTAGATAAAATAATCAAGAAAATAAATTAAGCCACAATGGAGAGATCTGATGTGGCTTTTTTATTTTTATTTATATACTTTGACCAATCATCTTGATGATAAAATTATCTTTCCATTGAATTAAAAACTTTGTAAAATAAGTACATCTGAAATAATATGTAATATTAAAAAGGCTATTATTATTGACACTATTTCGCTATCATTTCACCATTTTACAAACTAAGCCAATAATTCACTTGTTTACCTAATGAAAGCTAAAGTCATTTTGTACGCAAAATCTCTTCGAGATTTAACACTAAAATAATATGCTAACAAAATTTGTCGTACTCGCAATTTACATCTCTATCCTTTTCCTCATTGGTATTTTAGCATCTAAACGGATCAAGAGCATGAGTGACTTCTATGTTGGAGGTAAAAACATGGGTTTTTGGGCGGTAGCGTTTTCCGCTAGAGCGACTGGAGAGTCTGGATGGTTACTTATAGGATTAACAGGAATGGGAGCAATGGCAGGATTTTCTGCTTATTGGGTCGTCTTAGGAGAATTGCTTGGTGTATTTGTCTCTTGGTTCTTTATGGCCAAGCATTTTAAACGAAAATCAGATGCCTATAAATCGATCACGATACCGGATTATTTAGAGAGCCACTTCAAATCTACTACACATACACTCCGAATCATCTCGGCTTCGGTGCTATCCACATTTGTAGTTATATATGTAAGTTCGCAGATAGATGCCACAGGGATCGCCTTTGAGTCTATGCTGGGTATCAATTATTATACAGGCGCATTGATTGGATTTTTCATTGTCTTGATCTATATATTCATTGGTGGGTTTATAGCGGCGGTATGGTCTGATTTATTCCAAGGGGCACTTATGTTTTTTGGATTGGTATTACTGCCTATTGTGGTTTGGTTTTCGATGGATCATGGTACAGCTATTACAGAAGGACTAAATGCTATAGATCCAGCTTTGACTGATGTTTGGGGTGGAAATTCAGATGGATGGACGAATCTATTTACTATATTAGGTTTATCAATGATCGGTTTGGGTTTCTTGGGATCTCCACAGGTCTATGTCCGATTTATGTCTATCAAAAATGAAGAGGAAATCGATAAGGGAAAATGGGTGGCTATTGTATTTACATTACTAACTGATGCAGCTGCAGTAACTATCGGTATATTAGCTAGAGTGCTTTTTACAGAAAATGGTCAAGATCCAGAAGCAGTATTTGGAGTAGGAGCTACGGATGTATTGAGTTTGATGACAGAGAATTTCCTTCCTAATATATTGGTAGCTATCTATATAGCAATCGTACTTTCCGCAATTATGTCAACTATTGATTCTTTATTGATCATTGCTTCGAGTGCTATTACAAGAGATTTTTATCAAAAGATATTTCATCCTGACATACATGATGATCAACTCACTAAGATATCTAGGTATGTAACCGTGATTATGGCTGTCATCGCATTGGGTATAGCCATGACTATTGCAATAGTCTCTCCAGAACGACAAGTCTTTTGGGTCATTATATTTGGTTGGTCCGGTATAGCGGCAACCTTCTGTCCTGTGATTATATTGAGCTTATTTTGGACAGGCTATTCTGAGAAAGGAGCTATCGCATCAATGGTTTCAGGATTTATCAGTGTGATTGTCATCAAGTTTATATTTCAAAATTTAGATGGTATTGGAGACTATTTTGTTGCCTTGGATGTACTCGCTCCTTCTTTTTTGGTAGCGATGATATTTGGATGGATATTTTCTAAGCTGTATCCTAATCAAGAATTAACTTCAAATAATCTATAACTAATGTCATACGATAAGTTTAAGGCAGACTAGATAAAAAAACTCTCAAAGCATTAAATGTATAGACTATCGAAATGAAAACGGTGAGTAGCCTACTGTTCAAAATGGACGAAAATATGCTCTGCGGCATACATTTAGATAAGAAACATTGCGACACCTTACTAATGGCACGTATCGGCAAAGATGTATATGAAGATGAACTAAAGAAAGATGAGACGCTTCCTATGGACTTTACAGGACTGCCGATGAGAGGATATATTCGTTACAACTGGTGGGTTCAATATGGAAGATGATCTGAAATATTGGCTACAGTTATGTATTGATTTTAATCCATTGGCTAAGGCGAGTCCCAAGAAGAAGAAAAAAAGTGAGATATAAACTTCCGAGATTATAGAAACTTCGGAGGTCTGTTCGCATATCTACTTCTTCATAATCTTCTCTTGTTGATTGATACTTTCATCATGTATCCCTTCAAAGTGTTTGACAACAAATTCTTCACTTAGATCATTCTTCTCGGCAAACTTCTTTCCTTTTTCCATAATCTCCGCCCAACGTACTTTCTGAAAGATCGAGATATTATTAGCTTTTTTAAATTTACCGATTTTTCGAGCTATTTCCATACGATCCGAAAGTAAATTAAGGATATCTTCATCGATATTGGTGACCTCAGATCTTAATATCTCTAGCTCAGAAGGAAGTGGGCCGGTGCCTACATCTCTACGTACTAGATTATCTATTAGCAGAGCATATACTTCTGGGGTGATCTGCTGACTTGAATCTGTCCATGCACCATCTGGAGTGATATGAGACTCGATCATCAATCCATCAAAATCAAGGTCATACGCTTTCTGCGATACCGCTTCTAGTATGTCTCTTCTGCCACAGATATGACTCGGATCACAGATCATAGGCACATCAGGCATCTCTTGTCTAAGTGCAATCGGTATCTGCCATTGAGGGCGATTACGATAGTACTTCTCTTCGAGATATGAAAATCCTCTATGAATAGCAGCGATCTCAGAGATACCCGCATTACGTAGACGTTCTATCCCCCCGATCCAAAGCTTCAGATCTGGATTGATAGGGTTCTTAACCATCACCGGAATATCTACCCCTTTAAGAGCAATGGCTAGCTCTTCCATCGCAAATGGACTCACTGTGGTACGAGCTCCGATCCAAAGAACATCCACCCCAAAATCTAAACAACGATCTACATGACTGGCTTTAGCTACTTCTACAGTCACAGGTAATCCTGTCTCTTCCTTAGCCTCTTGCATCCAAAGTAGTCCTTCGACTCCAACTCCTTCGAATGATCCGGGCATTGTCCTCGGTTTCCAAATTCCTAATCTGAGGATATCCACCTTACCGGTTGTCTTTAGTCTACGAGCGGTCTTTAATACTTGTTCTTTGGTCTCAGCACTACAAGGTCCTGCGATCTGCAGTGGATTACCGTTTTTCCCTTTGAGAAGGTTCTTTGACTTTAACAGGTTGCTCATATACTCAATATTAACATTTTCTATTTGTTAATGGTTGCTTCCGTAGCTTATTTGTTGATATTTGCTTTTTCACTTTCACCAACAAAAAAGCACCCAAGATTTCAATCTTGAATGCTGTATTATTCTTTTTTTTACAATACTCTACAACGAATAATTGCCGTACAATTCTTTTATTTCTTTAGCCGTAAGTGCTGCGTCATAAAGCCTTACATCATCAATTGCACCATTAATAGTGTTACCAGTTGACTGAGTTCTAGATCCGATTAGAAGTGGTGCAGAGTTAGTATTGAGTACACCTGTCGCTTCTGCTTCTTCTGCAAATTCTCCATCGATATAAAGATAAATTTTTCCTCCAGACAATATACCCGTGATCATTATCCATTCGTCCAATTCGTATGTAATACCACGAAGGTCGTAAGTATTACTACCATTGTCAACAGTCACAGCGAAAACGATCAACCCATTTGCAGCAACGGAAATAGAATATGGTGTTTTTCCTACACCATTGATTATAGCACCTTTAGAAACTATTGTTCCTGACTTCATCTCAGATATATTTACTAAAGCTGAAACTGTCACTTCATTAGAGAAATCATATTGTGCCGCATGTGAAATGGAGATCTGATCGTCGATACCGTCAAACAGTAAAGCTCCTCCAGGTACACCTTGAATATCTGTACTTGGTATAGCACCATCTACTGTACCATCATTGCCATATGGAGACTCATCATTAGCTTCTACATCCAATGGATAATGACCTACTAAGGATTCCAATCTTGGATTATCAATGCCATCAGTTATATTTATTCTCGATATGATTACGTCTTCTTTATCCTCATTAGAAACCATGATCATTGCAGTTGTAAACTGTCTCTCTTCAAAATCGAAAGCTGCAACATCTCCAACCGTAAGTTCCCCTGTGACAGAATCTAGAACTATGGCATCTATAGGATCTTGCGACATAATCTCAAAAAATAAATCACCTCTATTGGTACTAGCTATTATAGTACCTAATGCCTTACCATCTTCTGGATTTTCTTCTATACTCATCACAAACTCTTCTGCATTGATTTCTATCGGCGCTATTTCATCTTCTCCACATGATAATAGTAACGATACGACCGTCAATAATACCAGCGGTTTTAAAATATTTATCTTCATTCTCAATATTCTCTTTTTCTAAAACTACCAATTGTCTCTTGAATTTACATGACAACTATCTTAAATATGGTACCAAAACTTCACCATTGCCACGAATCACCATGAGATATTTTATTAAAGCTTAGCAATAATAACAAATAACCCTAAATAGTCCGTACCTAATAAAAGCATAAAATCAGCCGCAACTAAAGTAGAGTTAAACAAATATAAGTGAGGTTTTATTGCACCCACAATAAATTAATGGCTGTGTCTCTATCTTCACCGTCTGATTTGTCATATCGTATGATAGCCACTTTAGTTACTTCATCACCTAGGCTTTATCAAAGGGTTTCTTTTTGAAAATTAACCTTCGGTCTAAAACAATTTATTCCAACTATCTCTTTACTTCAATTCTTTTAAACATCAACACAAACCTATCTACTTCCTAGCTGCTGGCTTTTTCCTAGCTGAGGCCTTCTTCTTTTTCGGCGCTGCTTTCTTTTTCTTAATAAATGCTCCAGGATATTCAGCTTCTATAAGCTTCATGAATTCTTCCTTCTTCATCTCCTTAGCTTGCTCCGGAGTAATGCGTTCATCTTTGATCTTAGGAATCTTGACATTCTTCTTCTTATACTTGATAAACGGGCCCCATCTACCATTTTCAACTGTAAAGCCTTCATCTGGAAATTGAAATATATATCTATTCGCTTCCTTCTCTATCTTCGCTGCTATCAGTCCATGCATATCTTCTTGACTGAGATTGTCAGCGTCGTATCTTGCTGGAATATTGATAAACATTGACTTATACTTGAGAAATGGTCCAAATCGGCCTTTACCTTTAGTTACATCTTCACCCTGATATGTCGTGACTGGTTTATCTTCTTCTAATTTGATCTTTACGTATTCAATCGCCTTTTCGATATCAAGACCCATAGGATCTTCTGACTTAGGTATGTTGACATACTTCTCATCATATTTGATATAGGGACCAAATCGACCTTGATTTATCGTCACTTCTACACCTTCGAAGTTACCTAACGTCTTTGGAAATTTGAATAATTCCAATACTTCCTCTAATGTAATCGTCTCCATAGATTGCCCAGGTTGGAGACTTGAAAATCTTGGCTTCCCTTCCTCTCCGACTTCTTCTCTTGTACCAATTTGTGCTGCTGGCCCGTATCTAGACATCTGTACTAGTATTGTAAATCCAGTCGCTTCATCAATACCAAGTTCTCTTTTACCTTTTGCTCTTTCTGCATTCTCAATAGTATCTTCTACCTTCGCATGAAATGGCTCATAGAAACTCATAATCCAATTCTGCCAGTCTTTTCCCCCATCAGAAATATGATCTAATTGATCCTCGACTTCTGCGGTAAAATTGAAATTCATTACATCCTGAAAGTGCGATGTTAAAAAATCTGTTACTACCAATCCTATATCACTTGCATATAATCTATTACTCGTAGCACCGGTAATCTCAGTTTTCTTCATCAAATCGACACTATTACTTTTAAGACGATAAAGATCGTAAACTCTTTCGATTCCATCCCTGCTCTCTTTTGTCACATATCCTCTACCCTGATCCATTATTTTCGAAATCGTAGGTGCATATGTTGACGGTCTACCGATACCAAGTTCCTCTAGCTTCTTAACTAGACTTGCTTCAGTATATCTCGCTGGACCTCTAGTAAACTTTTCAGTAGCTAACATCTCATCGAGATCTAGCATCTGTGCAACGCTTAGTGGAGGCAATATCCCTTTTGCTTCACCCTCTTCTTCGTCATCGTCTTTAGATTCCATATATACTTTAAGGAATCCCTCAAACTTCAATACCTCTCCAACTGCCCTAAGCGTCTTATCTACCACAGAAGATATACCAATAGTTACAGTAGTTTTCTCTAGCTCTGCTGGCGACATCTGAGATGCGATTGTACGCTTCCAAATCAACTCATATAGCCTCTTCTGATCGTCATCCGATCCTAGATTTCGTCTATCCATATATGTAGGTCTAATCGCTTCGTGAGCCTCTTGGGCATTAGAGTCTTTAGACTTAAATTTTCGTGGCTCAGAAAATTCTTTACCATAATTATTTACTATGATAGCCGTAATAGCATCCTGCGCAGTCTGGCTCAATGAAGTACTATCTGTCCTCATATATGAGATAAAACCTTGCTCGTATAGTCTCTGTGCTACGCTCATCGTACGTGACACACCGAACCCTAGTTTTCTGCTCGCATCTTGCTGTAATGTAGATGTAATAAATGGTGCCGAAGGTTTTCTCTTCAGTGGTTTTTTGACAATGTCATTAATCTTATAATCTACGCCATTGCACTTTTCTAGAAATGCCTTGGCATCATCTCCCACTGCTATTTTTTCTGAAAGTTCAGCTTGTAATTTGACGATCTGACCAGCTGCATTCTTTACATTGAAGTCTGCTGTCACTCTATAATAAGGCTCTGTAGTAAACTTTTGAATTTCTCTTTCTCTATCAGATATCAACTTGACAGTTACGGACTGCACTCTACCTGCAGAAAGTTTGTTCTTTACTTTTCTCCAAAGAACTCCCGACAGTTCAAATCCTACGATTCTATCAAGTATTCTTCTGGCTTGCTGTGCATTCACAAGATCCATATCCACGAGTCTCGGTTCCAAAACTGCTTTTTGTATGGCTGGCTTAGTGATCTCACGGAATACAATACGAGGAGTAGTTTTTACATCTAAATTAAGTTCTTCACAAAGGTGCCATGATATAGCTTCTCCCTCGCGATCTTCATCCGTCGCTAACCATACTTCGTCTACCTTCTTGGCAGCCGATTTAAGTTCGGCTACTACTTTGATCTTCTCTGGAGAGACTACATAGTTGGGTGTAAATCTATCTTCAACATTTATACCATTTTTACCCTTGTCTAGATCTCGAATGTGTCCATAACTAGACTTCACCGTAAAATCTTTACCAAGGTATTTTTCTATGGTTTTCGCTTTCGCTGGGGACTCAACTATAAGGAGTTTCTTAGGCATTGCTAATGATCGATTTTGATATGTTATACCAATTCTGCTGTAGAATTGTAAAATTATTTTGGTCTAAAAACGATACATATTGAATAAATCTAAGGTTAGAAAATTTGCATTTACTAGGCAAGGGATTTATTTATTTGGTTACATTATTCAATAGTAATCGGTATTAACAAGAGCTCTCAATGATTGAAAATGAATGGACCATAAAAGAGCAAACTGCGCACAAAGCTAAAAATATTTACAATTAAATAGAGATAGCGTTTATAAATGATCGTCCATCAATACAAAAGTGGCCGCCCAAAAGATAAGTTGCTTAACTACTCTTAATAGAGCATATTTTGTAAAACTTTGAGAGAAATCAATCTACTTTCCTCCGTTTTTGGGGATAGGAGTAGTCTTGATAGTTGTCACATCTCTGTTTATTCCATTCAGCTTTTTTCGCTCCTCACTCAATTTGGTAATGATCTCTTTCTCCATTAGCGGAGTCCCATTTAGCTCTCTATGCAATAGCATCATTAAGAAAGTCGACATATCATCTGGATGAGATACTCCCATTCCTTTTAAATGTTCACCCAATCTTGACCCTTCATAAAAATTCCAATTGTATCTGATCCATCTTCCCAATCCGAAGTGTAGTTTCTTTATGACTATCTCTTCTGATTTTGCACGAAACTTAGCCAGCGAAGATTCTGGAGAAATCTCTTTAAGCTCTTTTACAGCTTCGAAATGATCCTTAGGAATATATACTCCGTTGATACGACTTTTCTTGATATTCTTAGCGTATTTTACCTCTGCATCAGCCTCTGTAGTGGGAGATGGCGAATTCTCTTGTGCATAGACAGTTGACATCGCCAGCATAGATAGTATTAGTAGTAAGACTCTTTCGAACATGTTAATCTTTTTGTTGATACATTCTATAACTGCAAGTTTAATGCTAATAGTTTGAGTCAATGGATTTTTGTGGGAATATTAACAGGATATTTTACTTTTCTCACTAAGGTCAGCCAATAAACTACTAAATCCTATATTGTTAAAATTTATAACAATCAGTCCTTAATACTCATTAGATCGAACGACTGTAAGAATCGTATTGAATGCTAATAGGATGAGTCATTAGATTTTTGTGATTTTAGTAACAAAACCTTCTTTTAATTACGAATGAGAATTTATGGATATTCGACCAACCATGAGACTTTCCAATTGTCCTCTATAATAATGCATAACTGTATATTTGCAATGGAGTTCTTGCTATATATAAAATTCATCTTTCCAAATTCGTATTCTTTTTGCCGTTAAAATTCATCCGTTCACTATCAATCCTAGAGATTAGTCTTATGCAGACTATCTTGTATAGTATTATTTGGCTGAGTAATGAATATTTGGCTACCCTGCTAACTTTTGCCATGGTGCCTATCTTTCTAGGGATCACATTCATCTCGTGGTTGAGTGATCGGGTTGAGGCCTCTCATGTGGGTGGTAAGTATTATTTAGGAATGATGGTTTCCATTGTGATACCGCTTTTGGTAGCGACTTTCTTTGTTTTGGTATATGATGGGGTGATAGACATTTTTTAGTGTCAAATGGACCTTACCACGAGCTTTTTGAGATATCCCAAATTCGAAATTCACTTTACTTTTTCACTAAAATCGTCATCCTTATTTCGTCAAGCATGACATCCAATTTCTTTGAAACCTTTCCTAGGTCTTTCTCTTCTTCTTCTGAGCTGCAGGGAATAAAACATTATTCAAGATTAATCTATAACCAGGACTAGTTGGATGCAAATTGAGATCTGTCTCCGGATCACCTACGAAGTGACGATAATCTTCTGGATCATGTCCACCGTAGAATGTAAATGTACCGTAGCCATATGGTGAATGAATATATCTCACTTCTCCTTCGGGCTTAGTTTCTCCAAGTATCAATACCTCTGATTTTAGGTATTCTTTTCTGTATGCCGTGGCTTGACCCATGAATCCTTTTACTGTGCGAGTATGATTTTGATTAAGCATAGTAGGAATCGGATCCCATTTGGCACTAAAATCGAATAGTGTAAAATAATCATTCTCTGGATTAATTTTACGATTCTTATTATCTATAGAAGAGTGCTCATATTCCATTGGATTCATCCTCAGGGTAAAATCTTTGAATGCTAATGTCTGGGTAAAATCCAAATGCTCTTGTGCTCCTCGCTCCGCTCCATCACCATCATATACTTTACCACAAATGTCATGTCCTTGAGCAGCCAATGCTATATCATAGGTATCTGTGGCAGAGCACATCGCAAACATAAAACCTCCACCTTCCACATATTCCCTAATTCGTAGTGCTACCGCCAACTTGAGCTGTGATACTTTAGCATATCCAAGATTACTAGCTAATTCTTCCATCTTCTTTTGATTTTCTCGGTACCATGGTTTACTTCCTTGCGAAGCGTAGAACTTACCATATTGACCTGTAAAATCTTCATGATGAAGGTGTAACCAATCATATTCCGCGAGCTTATCTTCCATTACATCCCTATCATATATTGTCTCATATGGAATCTCTGCGTAGGTAAGAACCAAAGTCACAGCATCGTCCCAAGGCTGTACTTTCTCTCCTCTAGCATTGAAGTCTGGTGTGTATACGGCAATCTTCGGTGCTTTTTCAAGCTTGATCGCTTCTTGATTCTTCTCTGGATCTGCAATTGATTCTCTGATTGCCAAGAACTTTGCGTTAGGTATCACTTCGTAGTCTACTCCTCTGACTTTGAGCTCTGCTTCCGCTCTTGTACTATGTTGAAATACGAAGCTTCCCCCCCTATAGTTAAGTAACCAATAAGTCTCTACTTCATTTTCAAGTACCCAGAAAGTTACTCCATAAGCTTTAAGGTGATTACGCTGCGACTCAGCATCCATTGGTATCAGTATATATGAAGCCTTAGCTGCTAAGCTGACTAAAATGAAAGCGAAAAGAAATACTAACTTTTTATATTGATTCATAAGAACATTTCAATTTTGAACAATTAATTTGAAAATTCCAAGGCTAAACAGCTTTAAAGAAATCTCAAACTCACAGACCGTTGGATACAAGCAATTATTAAAACAAACATCTAATTAAAATAACGATTCATCCGTTTGAATAATTCTGTTAGAAATACATCTGTTAAGTAAAAGTTATAATAATACGGATCAAAATTAGGATCATTACCTTACAACACCTATACAGTTTAGATTTATTTTTCATATTTGCACAGTATTTTTAGTAGCAATGACTTAATAGATATATTTGATTCAGAACTTACATTTTCAATATCCTACCTGGCTTTTACTTCTTTGCCTTCTCTTAGGCTTAGGGTATGCAATGTTTCTGTATTTCAATGAGCGAAAGTTCAATGAAGCCCCAAAATGGACTCGCCCTCTTCTAGCTTTCCTTAGAACCTTATCTGTAGCTGCAATTGCGGCATTATTGCTTTCTCCATTTATCAAGACGATCAAGGAAGATACTCAAGAAGCCATCATCCTAGTTGCACAGGACAATAGTAGGTCTGTAATTTCTGAGATGAGTGATAGCGAGGTAGCACAATTTATCGCGAATTCTACAGCCGTGACTGAGAAGCTTGGCACCAAATACGAAACTAAGCGAATATCTTTCGGAGAAATAGTGAAGGAAGGATCGATAAATACATTTACGCAGCAAGTGACCAATTTATCTTCACTAATTGACTATGTAAATGACAATTATGCAGATCAGAATCTCGGCGCATTGATCATTACCACTGACGGTATCTACAACGAAGGTAAAAATCCAATATATAGTAAACTCAATTTGACTGCACCAATCTATACCGTGGCGATGGGTGATACAACAAAGAGGAAGGATGTATTAGTCAAAAACGTGTTTCACAATAAGATAGCCTACCTCGGAGACAAGTTCTCTATCCAAGCAGATGTCCAAGCGATCAATGCCGCAGGTGCTAGTACAAAGCTGAAAGTACAACAGATGGGTACTGGCGGCAAAGTCCTAAAAGAGGAAGTTCTAAATATCAAAGGAAATGATTATTTCGCTACGCAAGATATCATACTAGAAGCAAACTCTACAGGTAATATCAAGTATCGTATCAGCGTACAGGGCATCATTAACGAAATATCCAAGGAGAACAACTACAAAGATATATTCATAGAAGTATTCGATGCTCGGCAGAAAATATTGATACTAGCTAATGCGCCACACCCAGACTTAGGTGCAATGAAATCTCTCATTACTACTAACAAAAATTATGAAGTAGACATCAAATATCCCGAAGGTAACAACTACAATATTAATGATTATAATGTAGTGGTACTCCATAATTTGCCATCAAGAAAAAATAAGATTGTTGGTGACTTAGAAGTAATTAAAAGAAAAAATATTTCAATCCTGCATATATTCGGTTCACAGACAGATGTCAACGCATTCAATAGAATTCAGAATGTGATAAAACTTGAAGGCAATAGCAATTCACTCGAAAATATCCAAGCAGAAGTAAACCAAAACTTTAGTTTGTTTACTACTTCAGATGATATCAAGAGAAAACTCGGACAGTTTCCTCCACTAATTGCTCCATTTGGTAAGTATTTGATAGGAGCAACTACACAGTCTCTAATAAGTCAAAACATCAGCAAAATAAAGACTGAATATCCATTATTTGCATTTAGTAATAGTGAAGGAAAACGTCAAGCCGTACTCACAGGAGAAGGTATTTGGAAATGGAGAATCTACGATTACTTGTTGCACGACACCTATTTGGTGACTCAAGAGTTGGTCAACAAGACTATACAATATCTATCATTAAAAGATGATAAACGAAAATTCAGATCATCAAACACTAAAAATGTCTATAAAGAGAACGAAAGTTTAATACTCGATGCTCAACTCTACAATGAGAACTACGAATCTATAAATGATCCAGAAGTAAATGTATCAATCACAAATAACGAGGGCAAAGAGTTTAACTATATCATGAATCGTACACAAGACTATTACACACTTGATGCAGGTAGATTTGCTGAAGGTAATTACAGATATATCTCAAGGACCAATCTAGGAGGTAAGTCTTACGAAGATAAAGGAAGGTTTTCCGTACAATCTATACAATTAGAAAACTTTGACCTCACTGCACGTCATGGGGTTCTCAAGTCGCTAAGTGAAAAATATGGTGGAAAGATGGTCTATCCGAATGAACTGGATTCACTGGCAACAGAAATTCTCGAGTCCGACGCTCTGAAACCTGTAATATTCCAATCTAGCAAAACACAATCTATTATGCAATTAAGGTGGCTCTTCTTTTTATTAGCTGGAATGCTAGTATTGGAATGGTTTATTAGACGATATTTCGGAAGCTACTAAATAAGTTCAAGAGCAAGAATCAATATTAAATTTTAATTCAAACCTTGACGCCCCGTTATTACAACTTGACCCCCGTCGCCCTGCAGCAACCCATAAAATATATGTACGATTTAAAAAATATGCTCTCAAACCATCGTCTATTTCAAATTCTTGAATGAAACAGAAAAAGGATAAGCTTAAAATCCAAAAAACCTTCCTTGCTATAAGATGTTCATTATCTTTAGAATAATAATTGAATACAAATCTATATTGAATTGCGTAATCTAAGAGTCCTCAATAAATACTTCGTTAAATACCGATTGAGGCTGATAGCAGGAATCATAATCGTTGCACTCAGCAATTATTTTGGTGTACTTATACCTCAGAAAATTAGACAAGCCCTTGATTATGTCAACGGCATAGAAGAAAAGACAGCAATGCTTAGCGGACAAGGTGCAGCCTTTGATTCTGTAAGTGATACACTTTTTTGGTTTGGTTTGTCGATTCTAGGTTTGGTATGTCTCAAAGGCATATTTATGTATTATATGCGTCAGACAATCATAGTGATGTCTAGACTTATAGAGTATGATATGCGAAAAGAGATATTTGAGCATTTAGAAAAGATGGACCTTGGATTTTATCGTAGAAATAAGACTGGAGACCTCATGGCAAGAGTATCCGAAGATGTTTCCAAGGTAAGAATGTATATGGGTCCAGCATTACTATATGGGATCAATTTGGTAACCTTATTTAGCATGACCATATATGCTATGTTTCAGGTTAATGCTACCTTATCATGGTGGACATTACTTCCTTTACCATTCTTATCACTATCAATATATCTTGTAAGTAGTCGAATTCATAATCGTAGTGCTATCATACAAGCACAGCTCTCAAGTCTTAACTCTACAGCGCAAGAAGTATACTCAGGAATACGTATCGTGAAGTCTTATGTAAAGGAAAATCAATTTGGAAATTATTTTCTCAAAGAAAGTGAAGATTTCAAAAGTAAATCATTAGACCTCGCTCGTATCAATGCCTTTTTCTTCCCGCTTATGATCTTACTAATCAGTGCTAGTACATTACTAGTACTATTTGTAGGAGGAAGAGAAATAGCAGCTGGTAATGTCACTCCAGGTAATATTGCAGAGTTTATTATCTACGTCAATTATCTTACATGGCCGGTCACCAGTATAGGATGGATAGCGAGTCTAATACAGCAAGCGGATGCTTCGCAAGCGAGAATTAATTATTTACTTGATCAAGATCCTACTATCAAAAATCCAATAGTAAATCCTATTGATATCAAAGGTGATATTCAATTTAACAACGTATCATTTGTCTATCCTGATACTGGAATCAAGGCGGTCAACAATGTCTCGTTTCAACTCAAGCATGGTGAAAAGATGGCAATCATAGGTAAAACAGCAAGTGGAAAAACTACCCTTGCTGATCTAATATTACGTTTGTACGATACTACCGAAGGCAGCATCAAAATAGACGGCAATGAACTCCGTACCTTGGATATCAACCACTTAAGAGATCGCATTGGGTACGTATCCCAAGATGTATTTTTATTCTCCGATACGGTGAGTAATAACATACGTTTTGGCAATGATAATGTAGATGATGAAACCGTAAAACGATATGCTCATTATGCCTCAGTGAAACAGGATATAGAAAGTTTGCCACATGGCTTTGAAACCCGTGTAGGTGAGCGAGGTGTAACTTTATCTGGAGGTCAAAAACAAAGAATATCTATTGCCAGAGCACTAATCAAAAATCCAGACATCGTAATATTAGATGATTGCCTATCTGCGGTGGATACCAAAACGGAGCAACATATCTTATCCTATCTCAATGATGAACTCCGGGACAAGACGAGTATTATCATCACACATAGAATTCATAATCTGCTAGAATTTGATCAGATAATAGTTTTAGATGAGGGATCTATCGCCGAACAAGGTACACACGAAGAGCTCATGGCATTGGATGGATATTACGCAGAACTGCAGGAAGCAAATGCTATAGAGGATTAACAAAATTCCAATAATCTCTTCAGCAATCATATTCCTTAGGTGTTAATTTTATACTATTTTATTTTAAATACTCTTGACGATATTTTTTACTAAGATTCTCTAGTTTTGATAGGAATAGTTATTTTAGCAACAGATTTTTAAAACAATGCATATCATTCCATCATTAAATGTAAACAGAAGTGGAAAATCACAACAAAGAAAGTGTCTATAGCACAAAAGTGAGAGCAGGAAAGAGGAGAACCTATTTTTTTGATGTACGTCAGACTAAAAGAGATGATTACTATATTACTCTTACAGAAAGTACTAAAAGGTATGAAGGGGAAGGTTATGACCGGCATAAAATTTTCTTGTACAAAGAAGATTTCAATAGATTTCAGAAGCATTTAAGTGATACTATTGATCATGTAAAGACAGAACTTCTACCTGACTTTGATTATGAACAATACGAAAGAAGACAAGCTGAATGGGAAGCTTCACTTGATGAGAATGGCAATCCACCTCCAAGACCAGAAGTAGCTGAAACAAAAGGTGCAGAAAAAGCCTCAGCTGTTGAAGAAGCTCCTTCAACAAATGAACCATCAGCCACAGATAGCGAAGAAGATATGAGTTGGTAAAATCAGATTTTCATAATTGTAAAAATATTAGAAGAGTAAACGGCTAGGCTGTTTACTCTTTTTTAATTCTTGATGGACTAGAATATGGGTTTCTTTTTGGTCGTACTGATTTAAAACAATTTAGCACTCTACCCAAATAATTTTTATGACTCTAAATGTCGTATAGAATTAAAGTTTTGAAATACCGCTTAAAAGCAATCATATTGTCAAAAAATCTCACGTAGAAATACTATTTTTTTGGTATTTTGAGCATGTTAAGACAATTAGCTGGAACGCTATATATCATCAACAGTCGCAGATCATGAATACTAAAAATTCTTACTTTACTTTTAGCTTTAAGGAGTCAATAATTCTATTATTATTGAGCGTTTCCTTAAATCATGCTTATGGTCAATCAGATCCATGTGATACCGGCTCAGAAAATTCATGTCAATGTGAAACCGCAGATCTTCTTTGTAACATAGGAGAACTTGATGGATACCAGTATTCAATGACTACTTACCTTCACCCCGAAGATGGTCCTGATCCGATGTGTACTGGTTCTGAAGGAAATAATACAACTTCACACAACCCAACATGGTTTGCTTTTATAGCATGGTGTGAAGAACTGACTTTAGAGGTAGAGTATACTGACTGTATTTCTAACCCCAACTCTTGTACTTCTTTCGGTATTCAAGCAGCTGTCTATAGTGACTGTAGCCTTGATCCATCATCGGCTGTAGAATGTGATACTGATGTTGGTGGTTGTGTTAATAATTCAACTCGTGAAGTGAGCATGTCAGGATTAATAATCGGTGACACATATTACTTCTTAGTGGATGGTTGCTGTGGATCTGCATGTGAAATTCTAATCTCAGTCATTGGTGAATGTGGATTTGGAGATATTGCTCCTTGGAATCAAGAAATGCAAGGGCCTGAAGAAATATGCTTACCTGCAGACGAAGAAGAGTATACCATAGAAAAACTAGAGGGAGCAGCAGAGTACTATTGGTATGTTGATGATGTTCCTTTTCCCTACCCTGATGAATTTGATCCCAGATATATCTTTGTAACATGGACCACTCCAGGAATACATACTATTTGTGTGGATGTGTCGAAGGAGCCATGTATTTTTCAGGAGGACTTCCCCCCTCCCCTATGCAAAACTATATGTGTAATTCCATCGGATGCCGAGGCAGGTATTGTTTCAGCTACTCCAAGCCCTGAATGTCCAGAAAGCGATATCTCTATCGAAGCCACTGGATACAATGACATTGCAGAATTGACAGAATATATCTTTGTTACTAATTCTGGTGGAGAAATCATTTTTACTGAATCGGGTGACAATGCAACATTTACCGCAGATGAATGTGGAACATACACCGCATACAGTTACAACTTTAAAGATAATGAGACTTTTAATGCCCCAGAAATTGGGCAGTTTATCCCAGATATCGCAGATTGTGATACTACTTGCTTTTGCGAGATGGAGCCAATAGAATTTATTTTAGAAGATAACGAAGACCCAATATTTACTGCACCTCCTGCTGATCTAGATATAGATTGTTTTGATGGCTTAGCTGCTATGGAAAACTTAGATTGGACTGATAACTGCGCCGGTAGTGGCAATGTAGAAGGTACTGAACTTGGCTCAGTAGATTTGTGTCTTGGAGGATCATATACTCGAACCTGGACTTACACAGATCTATGTGACAATGAAACAACGCATATTCAAAATATAGTTGTTAGTGCTATTCCAGAAGCAGTTTTTGATATCGAACCTGCGGATGAAACTGTAGAGTGTTTAACTGACATAATACCAAGTGTAGATTTAAATTATACCAATTCATCGGTTTCGACTTGTCTAATTGAAGGTACATTATCTGCAGTAGAATCAGCAACCCCTACTCAATGTGGTGGTACTATGACTTATACTTGGTCTTATACTGATCTGTGTGGAAGAGACCTCGAATATATACAAACTATAACCGTAGAAAGTACAGATCCACCCGTATACGTTGATCCTCCAGCTGATATCACGTATGATTGTATAGACGAAGTTACTACTGCTGTTGACCTTGTTTGGAACTCAAATTGTGGTGGCACAGGTACCACTACCGCGGTAGAAGTGGATGATACAGATGCTTGTCTAGGAGGTACGATTACTCGTACTTGGGACTATATAGATCCGTGTGGACAAGCTGTAAATCATACTCAAATAATTACGATCAATCCTGTTCCACCGGTCGAGTGGACTAGCGTATTACCTGCAGATATAGACGTCGTTTGCGGTGAAGCATTTCCTCCTTTTGAAGATATGACTTTTAGTAATGGAGCTTTAGCAGATTGCTTAGACGAAGGTATGGTAAGCCCTATAGAAAATGGCGCTCATCTTGTCTGTGGAGACGTAGTAACTCGGACTTGGTCTTATACTCCGACTTGTGGAGATATAATTACTCATACCCAAAATATTACTTTAATAGATACTGAAGCTCCAATATTTACAAATCCTCCAAGTGACGTTACATTTACTTGTATCTCAGAAGTATTTACTGCTCCAGATTTGACTTGGACTGACAATTGTGATGGAACGGGTACTGTATCTGCTGTAGAAACCGATGATACTGACGCTTGTCTAGGAGGTACGATTACTCGTACATGGGAATATACTGACCAATGTGGTAATACTGTTACACATGTTCAAATCATAACTATAGATCCTATACCAGATGTGGTATGGACTTCTACGCTTCCAGCAGATGTGACGATCACTTGCGATGATGCTATTCCTACGTTTAACATATTGGACTACTCAAATGGTGCTCCAGAAGTAATTTGTCTAGACGAAGGATCAGTATCAGGAACAGAAGTCGGAGTATTAAATATCTGTGGTGATATCATAACTCGTACATGGACTTACACACCAACTTGCGGCCCATCAATTAGTCATACACAAAATATTGAGCTTGAAGATACTGAGGCTCCTACATGGCCAACTGCACCTGGAGATATTGCGTATGATTGCATCTCAGAAGTACCTGCAATGACAGACCAATCTTGGGAAGACAATTGTGATGGAACAGGAATGGTAGAGGGTGTAGAAGATGATATGACATCAGGATGTGCAGGCGGGGCGATTACTCGTACATGGTCTTATACAGATCAATGTGGTAATCCATCTATGTACGTGCAAACCATCACAGTAAATGCAATACCCGTTGTGGACTGGACAAGCACACTACCTGGAGATGAAGATATTACCTGCAACGATCCAATTCCAATATTAATCGAACTTGAATATTCCAATAATTCCGGAATAATAAGTTGCCTAGATGAAGGTATGGTGGCAGCTACTGAAGTTGGAACTTTAGTTGAGTGTGGAGATCAGATTGTTAGAAATTGGGAATACTTAACTATATGTGGTGATGTAATTACACATATGCAGACTATAACTTTAGTAGATACAGATCTACCTGTATTTATAGCTCCACCTATGGATGAAACTTTTGACTGTATACTTGATGTACCTATGGCAACAGACTTGATATGGACAGATATATGTGATGGAACAGACATAGTACCAGTAACCGAAGACGACATGACCGATGCTTGTGCTGGTGGTACAATCACTCGTACTTGGGAATATACTGATGCCTGCGGCAATCTGGCTAGTCATACTCAGATAATTACAGTAAACCCTGTCCCAGATGTAGTCTGGACTTCGACATTACCAACTGACCAAATCATCCAATGTGGAGATCCCATTCCTTCTTTAGTAGACTTAGATTACTCCAATAGTTCACCATCAACGAACTGTCTAGATGAGGGAACTATTTCTGCCTTAGAAATGGGAGCCTTGGTAATTTGTGGGGACATGATTACTCGTACATGGGAATATACACCAACTTGTGGACCTGTATTGACACATGTTCAAACGATCACATTAGAAGATATGATCGCCCCTGTATTTGTCGACCCTCCAGGTGATGAAACTTATGATTGTCTTCTTGATGTCACTCCAGAGGTAGTTCTCACTTGGACAGACAACTGTGATGGCACGGGTATGGTATCACCAAATATTGTAGATGTTACCGATGCATGTACTGGAGGTACGATTACAAGAGATTGGGAATACACAGATGCCTGCGGAAATCCGGTTACACATACTCAAATAATAACGGTAAATCCTGTTCCAGATGTAGTTTGGGTAACCTCTCTACCAGCGGATGTAACCTTACAATGTAGTGATGCGATTCCTGGTTCAATAGATTTGGATTATTCGAATAGCTCTCCCTCGACAAGTTGCTTAGACGAAGGAACCATAGCTCCAGTAGAAGATGGAGCACTCGTGATATGTGGTGATATGATTACTCGGACTTGGGAATATACACCAAATTGTGGTATGGTATTGACGCATGTTCAGACGATCACTTTAGAAGATATGATTCCTCCTGTATTTGTCGACCCTCCAAGTGATGAAATTTACGATTGTGTTGCAGATGTAACTGCCTCTACTGATCTTATATGGACAGACAACTGTGATGGAACCGGCGTGGTCTCTCCTACTTTAGATGGAACTTTAGATGATTGCACTGGTGGCACCGCCACTCGTACTTGGTTATATACAGATGCTTGCGGTAATCCAGTCACTCATGTTCAGACAGTGATAGTAAATCCTTTACCAGATGTAGTCTTTACTACAGCGCCACCGGCAGATGTAATCTTACAATGTGGAGATGCTATTCCTAATGGAATCGATCTTAACTATAGCAATAGTGCAGCATCGCCAACTTGTCTTGATGAAGGAGTGATTCCACCTGTAGAAGCTGGAGCCTTAGTCGTATGTGGGGATGAAATTACGCGTACTTGGGAATACACACCAGCCTGTGGACCACCGCTTTCATATACTCAGACTATCACTCTCGAAGACCTTATTCCTCCAGTTTTTGTAGGAGCTCCAGCAGATGAAACCTATGACTGTCTTGCAGATGTAACTCCAGAGATGGACATCACATGGACAGATAATTGTGATGGTACAGGAATGGTTTCGCCTTCTATTAGTGACACTTCTGATCCATGTACTGGTGGCAATATTACCAGGACATGGGAATATACTGACCAATGTGGCAATCCTGTTACGCATGTTCAATCTCTTACGATCAATCCAGTACCTGATGTAATGTGGACTACAGCCCTACCTGCAAATGTAATCTTACAATGTGGTGATGCAATCCCTGATGCTATTAATCTCAATTATAGCAATGGATTATCGGGAGTCATCTGTGCAGAAAATGGTACGATCTCTCCAGTCGAAGATGGATCAATTATGTTTTGTGGTGATATGATTACTCGGACTTGGGAATACACACCAGCCTGTGGACCACCGCTTTCATATATTCAGACAATCACTTTGGAAGATACGGATTCGCCAGTTCTCATAAATCCTTTAGGCAATGCCACTTACAACTGTTTTGCAGATGTACCCGCAGCTGAAGATCTAACATGGACAGATAATTGTGATGGAACAGGAACTGTCTCAGTTACTGAATCAGGTACAGTAGACAACTGTGCAGGAGGATTACTAACAAGAACATGGGAATATACTGATGCCTGTGGCAATACAACTCCTCATGTACAAACAATAACTGTAGAACCTATTCCTGATGTAATTTGGTCGAGTAGTTTACCTGCTGATGCAGATGTAAATTGTGGTGATGCAATACCTAATGTTGTAGATCTCAATTATTCTAACAATTCACTCAGTATGACTTGTTTAGATCAAGGCGTAATTACACCAATAGAAGATGGTATACTTATCACTTGTGGTGATCAGATCATTCGTACTTGGTCATACACTCCTGAATGTGGACCACCATTAGAACATACACAAACAATTACTCTTGTTGATACTGATGCGCCGGTATTTGTTAATGCTCCAGGTGATGAAAGTTATGATTGTTACGGTGATGTTACAGCAGCTATCGATCTCACATGGACAGATAATTGTGATGGTACGGGAGTCGTCTCACCAACGATAACAGATGACTATGACAATTGTAATGGAGGAACGATTACAAGAGTGTGGAGTTACACTGATGAGTGCGGAAATCCTATTAATCATACGCAAACGATCAACATAGGAATGATCCCTAATATCAATTGGATAACTGCATTACCAACTAATGTTACGATCAATTGTGGCGATCCGGTACCAGTTGCAATCACTTTAGAATATTCAAACAATGCTATTGGTGATCTGTGTTTAGATGAAGGGTTCTTGGCACCTACAGAATCAGGCACATTAGTTTCTTGTGGAGATCAAATCATACGAGAATGGGAAGTAACTCCTACATGTGGTTCACCCATTACTCACCAACAAATAATAACACTTGACGATATACAAGATCCACTATTTATCAATCTACCGATGAGTACACTTAACTTGTCTTGTATCGATGATCTCCCTGCAAATGGAGATATCACATGGACAGATAACTGCGATGGAACTGGTACAGTTTCATTTTTAGAGATCGGAGTACTTGATGAATGTACAGGTGGAACAGTAACTCGGATTTGGGACTATACAGATAGTTGTGGCAATGGCCCAGTATCATTTACTCAAATAATAAATCTATCTAAACCTGAAGAACAACCTTGTAATGACGGCGATGATTGTACGATCAACGATACTGAAATTGTTTCATGTAACGGTGTGATTTGTGAGCCATGTGCAGGTACCCCAACAGATTGTTCTGGTGATACCGAAGCTATAGTTTGTGATGACAACAATGACTGTACAGTAAATGACATTCAAATAATAGCTTGTAATGGTCAAATATGTGTTCCATGTCAAGGTACACCAGCAACTTGTGATGATGGAATAGTATTCGTTCAATCATGTAATGATTTGGATCCTTGTACTATCAATGATGAAGTCACTGTAGATTGCCAAGGTGATGTATGTATTCCTTGTGCCGGTACACCTAATCCTACATCTGATCCTGAGGTACCTACTATTCCCAACACTTGTTTTGGAGAGACAGCAACCATAACCGTATCAGTATGTGATGGTGGTGTTAATACATGGTACAGTGATCCAGCGGGTTCTACTGTTGTATTCATTGGATCTACATTCGAAACAACACCATTGACAATAGATGCAACCTATTATGTAGATTGCACTATTGATGGATGTCAATCAGAATTAGTAGAAGTTTTCTTACCTGTAGTAACACCAGAAATAGTAACTATAGTAGGAGATGATTTTATTTGCGAAAATGAAACTACTACTCTAACCACAAACCTTCCATTTGATTTTTATGAATGGAATACTGGTGATATAACACAAACCATAACAGTAGATAATGAGGGGGTATATGAAGTGACTGTCACTGATAGTAATGGATGTACTTCTACCGATGAATTTATATTAACTGTAGCATTTAATCCATTTGTACAAATCGCAGGATCTACAACATTTTGTGAAGGTAGTTCTACTTTGCTTTCTGCGCCATTCGGATTTAGCGAATATGAATGGAGTCCTAATTTTGAAAACGCATTCTCAATAAATGTAAATTCAGAAGGTACTTACACAGTAACTGTAACCGATCTTAATGGATGTACAGGATCATCATCTGTGGAGGTAATAGAAGCAGAAGTACTCAATCCAAATATATCTGGAGGCGATAATTTCTGTGCTGGAGGATTTGTAGAGCTAAGTATTGGTAGCGGATTTTCTAATATCGAATGGCTTCCTGGAGGGGAAAATACTGAATCAATAATAGTAGATGAAGCTGGGGTTTACTCTGTGACAGTGCAAGACGGAACCTGTGAAGGGATGGCCATTATCACTGTAACTGAAAATCCGCTCCCTACACCAATCATCGATGCTCCATCGGGAATCTGTCCGAATGAATTAGCTAGTCTTAATGCCAATAACCCTGATTACACAAATTATATTTGGAGTACAGGGTCTGTAAATTCAAGTATTCTTACTGGTATGCCAGGTATCTACTCTGTAACAGTTACTGACATGAATGATTGTACTGCTAGCAGTAGTGTTACGATGGACTTTATAGCTCCACCAATTGCAGAGATTATTGGCGATAATCAGATATGTCCTGACCCAGGATCATCTATTATCCTCTCTGCCAATACTGGAACTAATTTAACATATGAATGGTCGACTGGAGATGTAACCAACATGATTACTGTGACTGAAGCAGGTACCTATTCATTGACCGTTTCAGATGACAGTAATTGTTCAGCTATTGCGACAACTATTATTAGTAATCATCAATCACCTGATGTTATCATCTCAGGTAGTCAGTCATTCTGTACAGACGGAATTACAACTATCGATGCAGGAGATTTTACATCGTACGTATGGGCACCAAATGGAGAAATGACCAGAACAATAGATGTAGATACCGAAGGAGTATATAGTGTTACTATTACAGACGAAAATGGATGTACAGGAACTAGTGCTACGATGATTCAAGAGTTAACAGAATTGCTTCCAGTTATTGCTGGACCTAATCAGGTTTGTCCTGGTGAGACTTCTACCCTATTTATTGGGGGCACTTTTGAAAGTTACTCTTGGTCTACAGGAGAAATGGGTACTAATACTATTACGGTTGATCCAGGCATGAATTATTCGGTAACAGTAACTGACTTGAGCGGATGTACTGGATCTAGTTTGGTTATGGTGAGCAACTATAATGTAACTCAAGTGACGATTGACGGAGAATCAGATTTCTGCGAAGGGGAATTATCAGAATTAACAGCTTTAGAAGGATTTGAAGAATACGAATGGTCCAATGGATCTTCTGGACAAACAATCACAATTAACGAAGCTCAATCTTACAGTGTAACTGCTACAGACTCTAATGGATGTACAAGTGAGACATCTATAAATGTAGAACAGATAGATAATCCGATACCTTCTATTATGGGTATTACTGAAGTTTGTGCAGATAGTCAGACTACTTTATCTACAGAATCATATTCTTCATATGAATGGTCCAATGGTTCACTCGAACAAACAACTATTGTAGATATTGGTGGGGCTATTTCGGTGACAGTAACAGATGCCAATGGTTGTGTTGGAAATACCTCTATAATAGTAACAGAATTTAACTTACCTAATGTGGCTATTACTGGATCACCATCCTTTTGCCTAGGTGGATTTACCACATTAGGTACACTTGACGAGTATCAAGTATATAGTTGGAGTCCAGGTGGAGAAAATACTCCTACAATCAATGCCGATGCAGAAGGAACATATACCGTTACCGTTACTGACATGAATGGTTGTACGGCTAGTACAAGTATAAATACTTCATTGGAGACTTCTTTATCACCTACGATAAATGGACCTTCTTTAATATGTAGCGGACAGACTGAGACATTGACAGTTGGTGCCTTTGACACCTACGAATGGTCGACTGGATCTATGGATCAATCTATAGACATATCAACTACAGGTACTTATGCAGTTACAGTATATGACGCTTCTGGATGTTCTGGAGAGACTGCTGTAAATGTTACAGTTGTAGATCCAACGCAGGTTTCTATATTAGGAAGTGATAAACTTTGTGAGGGTGGAAATGTAACTTTTTCAGCCATAGGAGGCACATTTACTAACTACGAATGGTCTACAGGATTTAACACTTCAAGTATTACAGTAGATGAAGCAGGTAACTATGCAGTGACAGTAACTGATAATAACGGATGTACGAGTTCGACATTTATCAATGTAACAGTAGCGGACTTACCTACACCGGAAATCGGTGGAGATCCTAACTTCTGTATCGATGGAAATACTGAGCTCAATCTTACAGAAAGTTACTCTTCATACGATTGGTCAACTGGAAGTTCTGATCCTACGATCAGTATAAATATGACAGGACTTTATACAGTAACTGTAACAGATATAAACGGATGTCAAGCGAGTAGTTCTGTAAATGTATTTACATACCCAGAAGTCAATCCAACTATTGGAGGTAGTGCTACTTACTGTCCTGGAGGCAATACTACTCTCGATGCAGGGAGCGAATATGTAGCTTGGGAATGGAGCACCGGTGGGATGACACAAACGATCCAATTTGCAATGGAGACGACAATATCCGTCACCGTTACAGATATCAATGGATGCACAGGATCATCTGCAACTGGCATCACAGAAGAACCGTCATTATCTCCATCTATTCTTGGAGACTTGACAATCTGTGAAGGTGAGTCTACTGTTCTTGATGCAGGAGCAGCATTCGATACTTGGGAATGGAGTACTGGTGAGATAACTCAGACTATAGAAGTAACTGAGTCAGGAATTTATTCAGTATTTGTAACCCAAGGGACATGTAGCGGAACTGGAGAAGTAGAAGTAATTGTAAATCCCCTTCCTACTCCAGAAATCGATGGCCCTGACAACATTTGTGTTGGAGATATAGGTACACTTACAGTTATTGGAAGTTACAATACATTTGCATGGTCTACTAATTCGAACTTAGAATCAATAATAGTATCTGATCCAGGAACATATACTGTAACTGTCACAGACGGAAATGGATGTAGTAATTCAACATCATTCGTAGTAACAGAAGTACCCTTGCCTATACCTGAAATAATAGGCGACCCTAACTTCTGTCCAGATGGAAACACAACGCTCAGTTTATCTGAATCATATACTACTTATGAATGGTCGAATGGTAGCCAGGATATTTCTATAGATATATCTATGACAGGACAATACACTGTAACCGTAACCGATGCTAATGGTTGTTCGGGTAATAGTGCGATCAATGTGTTTATGTATCCAGAAGTCAATGCTAATATCGGCGGAAGTACTACCTATTGCCCAGGAGGAAATACAACATTAGATGGAGGACCACAATATATTGCATGGGAATGGAGTACTGGAGAAATAACTCAGACTATTCAATATGCCCAAGAAAACATAGTAACATTACAAGTAACTGATATAAATGGATGTACAGGAACTTCTGCTATCATGGTGACGGAAGAGCCATCTTTATCACCAGCTATTTTGGGTGACTTAGAAATTTGTGAAGGGGAGACTACAATTCTTGATGGTGGTGCGGCATTCGATACTTGGATATGGAGTACTGGTGAAATAACTCAAACAATAGAAGTAACCGAATTTGGTACCTATACTTTAGAAGTCTCGCAAGGAACATGTAGTGGTGTTGGTGAAGTAACCGTAGTAGTAAATCCAATACCTGAACCAATCATAGATGGACCGGAAAGTATATGTTATGGTGAAGATGCTACATTGACATCAATAAATAATTTTCCTGTATACCAATGGACTACTGGAGACATTACAAAGTCAATTAATATTTCTAACCCCGGCTCATATTCGCTGACTGTTACTGATAATAACGGATGTACCGCGATAAATAGTTTTACAGTAATTGCCAAACCAACACCAACCCTCGAAGATATTGTCGCAATCTGTGGAGAAGATAAGGACACTTACAATGTGACGTTCTCATCTTCTGCTGATGAAGTATCTTGTAGTACTTATCCAGTAGAATCGCTAGGTGGCATTGACTTCGCTGTAAATGATATTGATACTAATGATGTAATACAAATTTATCTATTAGATATAGAGTCAATGTGTGACACTACTATTACCATCATGAAACCAAATTGCTCATGTAGTGCAACAGCAGATGCAGGACCAAATGGTGAACTCAACTGTTTAGTGTTCGATATTACTCTTGGAGGTTCTAACACTTCAGTAGGACCGTCATTTACTTACGAATGGACAGACGAAAGTGGAACTGTTGTATCTACGGATATTGAATATACCGCGACTTCAGAAGGTGTTTATACTTTGGAAGTTTTTGATGCCGATTTTGATTGTTCTGTATCGGAGAGTGTGACAGTTGAAAATATTATTAGTAATCCTTCTGCACAGATATTCCCAGACCCTGGAGTAATAATCGATTGTGAAATAGGTATAGTTACGCTTACTTCCGCTAACGAACCAAACGTGAACTATACTTGGACGACTAGCACATTTGTAATAGAAGCATTATCCATAAACTTAGAAAATGGTACTACTGTAGTTTTATTAGCTACAGATACACTTACTTTTTGTTCTAATACCTCTTCGATACAAATCATAGACAATGAGCAATATCCTCTTATTGAAATCGCTGATCCTGAAGAGCTAACTTGTGAAACAAACGTCGTTACTATAGATGCAATGAACTCTCAGAACAGTCCAGACATTACATACATCTGGACTAATGAAAGTGGTTCTAATTTAGGTAACGATGTGCAACTGGATGTAACTTCATCAGGATGGTATTATCTAGAATTAATAGATGTTGTGAATGGCTGTCAAAATGATGATAGCATATACGTTGCTGAAAATATAGAAGCACCTGTAGTTATGGCGGGTGACGATATTCTATTGCCTTGTGACGTTACTACCGTATCTATATCTGCCACGGTTGAGGGAAATGCCGATATCATCTGGACTACTAATACAGGAACATTATCTTCTGATGTCGATCAGGAAGAAGCTAATGTAACATCTGTGGGGGTGTATTACTTCACAGCTACCAATCCAGAGACAGGCTGTTCTGCAATAGACTCTATCGAAGTGATATCTAATGAAGATAAAATATCTGAAGTAGACATCGAATTACGTCAGCCAAAGTGTTTTGGTGATGAAACAGGAGATATGACTATCACAGTTTTGGCTGGTGGCATGCCTCCATTCCAATACGATATAGAAGAAGCTAATCTTTCTAATGATAATGGAGTCTTTAATAATTTACTTCCGGGAATGTATGAGGTATTAATTACGGATGCATTGAATTGTGTATTCTTAGCTTCATTTGAAATCACTGATGTGGAAGAAGTGACTTTTGAAAGTCCAACTGCAAATATTGAATTGGACTATGGCAACGATACTACTTTAGTATTAGAAACTAATCTAGGTTTCGATGAAATAGAAAGTATCACTTGGTCTCCAGATATTGAAGGCTCATGTAATACTTGTCTAGAAATAGATGTAGAAAATCTAACTCAAGGTCAAATATATACGATAACACTTTTAGATATCTATGGCTGCGAAGTGACTACTACAATAAGATTAGACGTAAACATCGATGTGGATATACATGTACCTAATATAATCAATCCTAATTCTACATCTGGCAATAGAAAGCTATTCCCACAGACGAATCTTGAAAATCTTGAAGTGATAGAATTCTATGTTTATGATAGATGGGGTGAGTTAGTATATACGGCAAAAAATTTCCCTCTCAATGATCCTATTTTTGGATGGGATGGAACTTTCAAAGGCCAAAATGTAGTGCCTGGCGTTTATGTATATTATATGAATGTCGCTATACCTGGATTAGAAAATCAAGCTGTGGCTGGAGACATTACTGTTATTTATTAGAGAAAGATCTTATCGCTAATTTAGAAATAAAGACCTCGAAGAGAATAGAAATTTTTGAGGTCTTTAAACTTAATGCTCTTTCTTCCGGTCGCATTAAAATTGGAATCTTCAAAGCACTTCGTTAGCTTGCGACCCCATGCGACACTTTATCCATTTAGCATATCAAGGCACCAAATACAGAGGCTGGCAACGACAAGCCAATGAGCGAAGCGTACAGGCTACCATAGAAGATCTACTATCAAAGATGCTTAAGACAAAAACTATCATACATGGCTGTGGCCGTACAGATGCTGGAGTCAACGCTAGTCAATATTTTGTCCATGCTGACATCCCTGAAGATCTAGATTACGACCCCGTAAAAAGACTCAACCATATGCTTCCTGATGACATTGCTATTTACGAAATCATACCGATACACGACCCTCACTGCAATGCGCAGACTGATGCCATTGCTCGCAGCTACGAGTACTATATGCACTTCCACAAAATACCTCAACTCAAAGACACAAGTACATACTTTAAGGTCTCTAATCTCGATGTAGAAGCTATGCAAGCTGCGGTAATAATATTACAAAACACAAAAGATTTTCGTTCTCTCTGCAAAAGTCCAGACATATACAAACATACTAGATGTAATGTCCAATCTGTATCTTTAGAGGAAACACACGATGGTAATAGAATGCTATTTTCGATTACGGCCAATAGATTTCTTAGAGCGATGATACGCAATATTGTCGCTCGTCTAATCAACATTGGAAAAGGTGAATTGTCTCTAAATGAATTCACAGAAATTATACGCAATCAAAAAGAATTTGAGTTTCCATTTCACAAGCAAGCTCCACCCACTGGATTATATTTGAGCAAAATAATTTATCCATATTTGGAACGTGATGTGATCGGCTAAACCCAAAATAATTTTGCTTTTCCAAATACCAGTTCTTTGACTCGATACAATTCCTCAAAATGGCAATGAATGAATGATTAAAACATAGTTTCAGCTTTTATTCTAAGAAAATCAGTTTAATGACTTGAAAGTCAATTTTTCTTACTCGGATATCTCATAACTAGTACTAATCTCTACAGCCTTAGCCAACATAATTACCACAGAACAATACTTGTCAATAGATAAATTTACTGCTTCTTTCACTTTCTTATCTTTAAGATTTCCTTTAAGAATATAGTGTAAATGCATGTGTGTAAATATGCGAGGAATCGCATCTTGTCGTGTACCTTCCACTTGAACTTCGATAGACTCAATAGGTTGACGCATCTTCTCTAGAATCATTACTATATCTATAGTGCTACAACCAGCAGCAGATAGTAATACTCCTTCCATTGGTCCTACTGCATTTCCATTTCCCAGTGTAATGCCTTGTTCCTTTACATTGGATCCGTGAAATGTCTTTAAATCATCTGATGTAAGGGTTACTTTCATTTTCTGGATATTTTGAATGTTAAATCACTATACCTAGCTAGAAGATAATCATTAATATATCTAAACAATCATTATCTTGTATACTATACAATCACCAAATTAACAACTGTGAGTACATCTAGTTTAATATTTAGAATAAAGTATATTATAGTCCTCATATTATTATCATTTACATCGTGTATTGGTCAAGATACCTTCTCTATAGTAGCTGTCGATCCCAAAACTGGAGAAGTAGGCAGTGCAGGCGCTAGTTGTGTTGATCTTACCAACTTCCCAAATTTTGCGACTGGTTTCTTAGGGGAGTTATTCCCTAAAGAAGGAGCTATCAACTCTCAAGCAACATATCTTAGTCAAAATCAGACTAATGCTCGTAGTAGATTCAACAATGGCGAAACACCACAGGAGATCATTGATTGGTTAGTCGCTAATGATGTACAAAATCAATCTCAGCTAAGACAATATGGAATAGTAAGACTAGTAGATGGTACTCCACAATCTGCAGCTCATACAGGTGTCGCTTGTTTGGATTATAAAAACCACATTACAGGACCTAACTACTCGATCCAAGGAAATATACTACTAGGGCAAGGTATTCTGGACTCCATGGAAGCAAGATTCCTGAGAGCTGAAGGAGATTTAGCTTGCAAACTTATGGCTGCCATGGAAGGCGCCAATATAATAGGTGCTGATAGTCGATGTACAGATAATGGAACTTCATCATTATTCGCTTTTCTGAAAGTAGCACAGCCAAACGATATCTTTGGGAATCCAGCGCTCTCCTTAGGAGTAAGATTGCAAAATGGTGAAGGAATCGAACCTATAGATAGATTACAAGATGATTTTAATGTAGCCCATAGTTGTACTTCTCCTGTATTACAGAATATAGAATTTGATAACTTATTTCAAGTTTATCCTAATCCTGCTAACGACCAAATGACTATTAAATCACTAAATGAAGAAAAATACAGATATAAAATACTCGACCTGAGTGGAAAAATACTACTCCAAGGAAATCTATCGAACGAAGAGATCTTAGATTTATCCAAATTTACGAATGGCAATTATATCTTAGAATTATTAAGGGATCAAAAATATTTTTCAAAAATATTTTCAAAGACTTAGAGGATCTAAAGATTTCTTGAAATACGAAAAAATAAAACTATGAGCAACTACCACATAAAGCACCTAGAAGAATACTTCCAAGTCTATAATAAATCTGTAAATGATCCAGAGACCTTTTGGGGAGAAATCGCAGAGGAAAACTTTATCTGGCACAAGAAGTGGGACAGAGTACTGAGTTGGGATTTTACGAAGCCAGAAGTGAAGTGGTTTGAGGGTGCAAAATTGAACATCACCGAGAATTGCTTGGATAGACATTTGATTACTCGAGCAGAGAAGACGGCCATATTATTTGAGCCCAATGATCCTAATGAAGAAGCGCAGCATATTACTTATCGCATACTTTATGAGCAGGTATGTCGTATGGCCAATGTGCTTAAGGATCAAGGTATACAAAAAGGGGATCGTGTATGTATATATCTTCCTATGATTCCAGAGATGGTATATTCTGTATTGGCTTGCGCTAGAGTCGGAGCGGTTCACTCTGTTGTATTTGCAGGATTTTCGGCTACTGCCTTGTCTACGCGCATTAATGACTGTGAATGCAAAATGGTCATCACTAGCGATGGCTCTTATCGTGGTAAGAAAACCATAGACCTCAAAAGTATCGTTGATGAAGCACTCAAAGATTGTACCTGCGTAGATTCGGTCTTAGTCGCCAAAAGAACTAACGCTAAAGTCAATATAGTAGATGGTCGTGATTATTGGTTAGCTCCTCTTATGAATAATGCGTCGGCTTTACATAATGCAGAAATCATGGATGCGGAGGACCCATTATTTATACTATACACATCTGGATCTACAGGATCACCAAAAGGAATGCTTCATACTACAGCAGGATATATGGTATACTCTTCTTACACATTCAAGAATGTATTTAACTATCAAGAGAATGATGTCTATTGGTGTACTGCTGATGTAGGCTGGATTACTGGCCATAGCTATATCATTTATGGACCTCTCGCCAATGGAGCTACTACAATCGTCTTCGAAGGTGTGCCCAGCTATCCAGATTATGGTAGGTTTTGGGAAGTAATAGAGAAACACAAAGTGACACAATTTTACACAGCCCCTACCGCTATTCGAGCATTAGCTAAAGAAGGATCTGAATTTCCAGAAAAATACGATCTATCCACACTCAAAGTACTCGGAACTGTAGGAGAGCCCATCAATGATGAAGCATGGCATTGGTATGATGATCATGTAGGGCATAATAATTCGCCAATAGTGGACACCTACTGGCAGACAGAGAATGGTGGTATTATAGTTACTCCTCTACCCTATATCACTCCAACCAAACCTACATTTGCTACTTTACCATTCATAGGTATACAGCCTGCGATAATGGATGCAAATGGGACGGAACTCAAATGCAATCAAGTAAGCGGAAGTCTATGTGTCAAATTTCCTTGGCCCTCGATAGCCAGAACGATCTGGGGTAACCATCAAAGATACAAAGACACATATTTCACCACATTTGAAAACAAATATTTCACTGGAGATGGAGCACTACGCGATGAAAGTGGGTACTATCGTATCACCGGCAGAGTCGATGATGTGATTATAGTATCTGGACACAATCTTGGTACAGCACCTATAGAAGATGCCATTAACGAACATCCTGATGTAGCAGAAAGTGCAATAGTAGGCTACCCCCATGATATCAAAGGAAATGCACTCTATGGATATGTCACCCTAAAAGATAGTGGTAGAATGAGAGACGAAGAAACACTCCGTAAAGAGATCAATCAATCCATTACTGAACATATCGGTTCTATCGCCAAACTCAACAAAATACAATTTAGCGATGGTTTACCTAAAACGAGAAGTGGAAAGATTATGCGACGCATCCTAAGAAAGATAGCACATAAAGAATCTGACAATCTAGGTGATCTCAGTACGCTGTTGAATCCTGAAGTCGTGCAAAGTGTAATTGATAATGCATTTTAGAGAATTAAATAGTTAATATTTAAATATGAATAGAAGATATATATTTAAAGAATTTGATTTTAGAAAAAACTCAAAAAGTAATTAAATCGCGCAGCAAATAAAGACCTAAAATAGCTTATGACCTTTTCCCTTTACCCAATGGCTTATGACTTCAAAACTTTAACGACTATTATTTCTCCTTTACCAAATAATTCTGATCCAACTTCACTCCAATCTCATGCATACTCTCTTGCAGATAAGTCAATATTCTCTTCCTCTTATTGTGTGGCCAATAACGGAGATAATCATATAACTTAATTCTTGGCGAAGTTGCCAAGCTCTGTAACAAATGATTATCCAAAAGTTCTTGAGTCATCTTGTCTATCTCGGTGATATTTGATCCTCTACATATATCGCAGGTATCGCAATTATCTATTTTGTTTTCGCCGAAGTATTCTAATATAAATTGCTGACGACACCAATCTTGAGAAAGGTAATCTATCACAGCGCTGAGTCGTTTACTGCTTCGCTTTTTAAGTTGGTTATATAGTTTGACATTGATAGTAAAAGAATCTATCTGTGGTCTAGATTGTAGAAACGTGATCAGTGGAATTGTCTTCCTTGGCTCATATTTAATTATCTGTTCTTTGTGCAAATGCTGTAGATAACTGATCACTTTTGCTTTAGTCAGTTTCAAATTTTTAGCTACAACTTGCTCGTCTATCTTGACAAATTCTATGAATAGACCTTCGTATCTACGGAGTAGAAATCTCAATATTCGGCTCTTCTCATCTTCCTTACTCACGAGGTCTGAGAAATCTCTTTTAGATGTAGATACATACATCTGACTCGGTCGATAGAATCCATCAGACATTGTAATCCATCCATCAGTCACGATGGCGTCTATAGCATTGAGTGACCCAAGAATCGGTAATTTAGCAGTCTCACAAAATTCTATCAAATCAAAATCAAAACTCTCCTCTAATCCTGATCCTATTGCAATTTTGAGGTATACACAAATTTTATGATATACATTTTTGATAAAATTAATCGACGGATAATTCTCTTGAAATTGATTGACTGCTTTAGAGATATCTTGATTACTAATAATGGTAATAGCAAAAGCTTGTTCTCCATCTCGACCAGCTCTACCCGCCTCTTGGTAATACTCCTCTATGCTTGGTGGCACATCGGTATGTATCACAAATCTCACGTCTGACTTGTCGATGCCCATTCCAAATGCATTAGTGGATACAATGACTCTTGTCTTTCCAGACTTCCAATCTTCTTGAATTTTAGTTCGGCTATTAGTTCCTAGGCCTGCATGGTAGTATTCTGTCTGAAAGTTATACTTGTTGAGATGATCAGATATCTCTTTTGTCATTTTGCGATTACGCACATATATGATGCCTGAACCTTTCATTCGTTTCATAATAGACAACAACTCGTTACGTTTATTATCAGTCTTGATCACTACAAAAGAGATATTATCGCGAGAGAAGCTTTTCTGAAATATATTAACCTTCTTCATCTCAAGCGACTCTACGATGTCATCTACTACTGATTTAGTCGCGGTTGCGGTGAGGGCTATCACAGGGACGCCTTTGAATCGTTCTCGCAATTCACCTATTTCCATATAAGCAGGTCTAAAATCATGGCCCCATTGAGAGATGCAATGCGCCTCATCTACCGCTATCATACTAAGATTGGCATTCTGTATTCTAGCAGTAAAAAAATCAGATTTTAATCTTTCCGGTGATACGTAAAGCAACTTCGCTGGACCATAGATAAAGTTATCATAGGCCGTTTCTAGTTCTCGCAATCTTAATCCAGAGTGTAATGCTATTGCTGTAATTCCTTTCTCTTTAAGCGCACTGATCTGATCATGCATCAATGCTATCAGCGGCGAGATCACTATCGTCTTTCCCTCTAGAGCCAATGCTGGTAATTGATAACAGAGTGATTTTCCACCTCCAGTAGGGAGCAGGGCTACGGTATCTTTGCCATCCATAACTGACTTTATGATCTCTTCCTGCTGTGGCCGAAAGGTGTCGTAACCCCAGTATTGCTTTAGTAAAGAATGAACGTCAGTCATAGATATAGTGATATTTCTTTTCTGAGAGTGAAGGTAGGTAATGTAGATAGAAATAGAATATGGTATTAAAAGTAATTGAAAAGTTGATATGGTTGAATAATTACCTTAATTAACTATTATCTACCTATCTTCAATTATCAAATCTTACTGTTTCTATGAAAATCGCCATTATTGCATCTACCTCATTTGAAATCGATCCTTTATTACAGCATCTCGATGCTGAAGGTCACAAGGCTTCTTTCTTTCATTATGAGTACAAAGGGCACGAAATCTATCCCTTAGTTACTGGTATTGGAGCTATTAAGACTGCATTTGCATTAGCAAGATTCAATGAGATTACGACTCTTGACCTTGCTATCAATGCGGGAGTCGCAGGAAGTTACAACAGAGACTTGCCATTGGGTACCGTCGTTCATGTGACCAGCGATAGATTTGCTGACTTAGGTGTAGAAGAAGCTGATGGATCATTCACAGATGTTTACGATCTAGAGCTCGAAGCCAAAAACAAATATCCGTATACTGATGGTGCACTGATCAACAATGGTCTCAAATATAGTTTTGATATCAAAAAAGTAAAAGCACTTACTGTTAACAAAGTAAATGGCACCCAAACAAGTATTGACCTCATCCAATCAAAATACAAAGCAGATATAGAAACTATGGAAGGTGCAGGATTTCATTTTGCTTGTATGAATATGGATATCCAACATGTTCAACTCCGAGCTTTATCCAACTATGTAGAACCGCGAAACAGAGCTGGCTGGCAAGTCGAATTAGCTATCGATAAATTGAATCAAACAATTGTAGAACTTCTTAATAATATTGAAAAACCAGCCGAGCGAAATAAGGCTTTAGATTGGTTGTAAGATTCATTAATTAATAGCCTCTGATTACCTGAACATATTTTCTTAATACATCATGCCCTTAGTAAGCAAACTAAAATACGTGGTATATTAGAATTTCCTTTTAGAATTTAATTTCAATAATCACTCTCTCTCCCTATAAGCCTTAATATACTTAATCATATGACTGTAGTTGGCTAGTCCATCTTTTACACCATGAGACTTTAGATAACTATCATACATTTTATCTCTAACTGCTGGCATGATATCTGGATAGCGATCCATGTATTCTATTATTTCATTGAGGTCTACCTTTAGGGCAAGAGGCAATAGGATCATATATTGTCGATATAATTCTTTATCAAGCTTTCTTAGATCAGACATTAGGTATCGCCAATATGCTCTGATCGCACTGTAGCGAATCACATCATTATCAGATTGCACACAGGCTAGGTAACCTATAAAATTGCAAGTCCCTTCATCACCGTATCCATATCCATGAGTCATCTCATGTGCCATCGTAAAAGGCCATAGAATCGGATGTAATCCTCCATCAATATGACCTTCGAATACATAAGGTACATAGACGCCTGCGGTCGAAAATCTTAGTAAGACACCCTTAAGAGCTAACTTCCTTACACGTACTCTACCAGTAGTAGGTATGTCCCAACTTTCTAATAATCCTTCTAGGTTACCACGAATTTGGGATTCCAAATCTTCAGGAATAAAGACTTCACTAATTGCATTTAAGCTATCAGTAGAAACAATCATTCTAGTCGAGATAAGTTCTTTCGTTACACGATCTATTTCATTCATGAGATATACACTATCGATAACTTGCTCTTGCATATCTAAATCTGCGTAGATATTAGATCTATTATAGTTATATCCCCAAAGTAAATAGAAGAAAAATACTGAACCACCAAAGAATGCTAACAAACCCAAGAGGCCTTCTCCCAATCCAGATAACCAATGTCCATCTTTGGCATTTTTAATCACATTAGTAAATATCCTAGCGGTATAAATTACAAATACAACCAGCGTTATATACACCACAGGTATTGGCAAAAAACCGAGAGTATGATCATATATCCAACGAAAACCTTGAAAAACACCTCGGAAATAAAACATATCTACCCAATCCGGTGCTGTAGCCATTATACGATCTACACCAAACGATAAGACACCTAGAATGATCCAGAAGTACTTGTACTTATGTTTTGAAGATATTATCGAAGACATATATAATTAGTTGCGTACTAAGTTATCTATGGTGTTGAACATGATTTAAACTAAATGTAAAACTTAAATCTTCACTATTCTATTATGAAAGACCTTAATTATCCAACAGGTACATTTGATAACCAAGATCCATAATGGAATCTATCTGCCGCTGATAACATAGCTTACATCGCTAAGTATCCACAGCTACTTTGGGCAACTACAGCTAATTTGACGGATCAAATAAAAACTACTTATCGTCCTAGAGGATGGACAGTCACCAAACTTATCCATCATATATAAGATTTAAGCTTTCACTGACAGAGACAGAGCCTACTATCAAGTCTTATGAAGAGGCCAAATGGGCCAAACTGCCTGACTATAAACTTAAGATGATCCCTGTCTCGATTAGCCTAATCACAAGCCTTGCATACCAAATGGAGTAATCTCATGGATGCTTAGAGAATAGAGGACTAGAACAGACTATATCGTCACACTGTGAATTTAAGTTATGTAAATTTAGCAACTTCACGTATGATGTATTATGAGCAATCTGAACATCTTTTGGCTCATATTGCTAAACTCGTCAAGCGAGAAAGTTAGTAGATTGTCATTTAAATCATCAATATCACACATTGACAACATATACATTCAACCATTTAGCAGATAGATAAGTTTAGTATTATCTTACGTCTCAATTTAAAAAAACTTTCATATGAGTAAGGGATATTTTCAGCCAGAAGATTTAAAGAAATTCAAAGATATTACAGACTTTCAAGAAGTGATGGGTAAAAAATTTTTTGACTACTACTCATCCGTATTTGAAGAAGGTGCATTGACCAGAAGAGAAAAATGCTTAATCGCTTTGGCTATAGCCCACTCAGAATCTTGTCCATATTGTATGGACTCCTATACCAATGCTTGTTTAAGCAATGGTGCTGACGAAGAACAGATGATGGAGGCTGTACACGTAGCAGCCGCAATCAAAAGTGGGGCCACATTAGTAAATAGTGTAATGATGATGAATCAAGTGAAGGGGAAATTAATGTAAACAAATCGATTCTAATGATCGTCAATAACGTTAGCTTATAAATAGCTTGAATAAAAAACATTCACAATAGAATAACCAAAAGCATATTCAATAATATATGTAGAAATATATATAATGGGTGTAAAGCAAAAAACTAAATCACTAGACAAGACCAATAACCCAATGGCTGATACTTTTTTTCAGCTGCAGGTATTGAATGGCAAAGAGTTGACTGATAGTAAGTTCACTCCGTTTGGCAAAATGATTGGAGACGTAATTACTCCGAGCCCTGTTGAGGTTTTTCAGATCAATATTGGAAAGCTTTGTAATCAGACTTGTGGACACTGTCATGTAGATGCGGGACCAGATAAAAAAGAAGAGAATATGGACAAGGCAACTTTAGTGAAATGTCTTGATATAATCCGTACATTTAAAATACCTACTGTAGATATTACAGGTGGAGCACCAGAAATGAATGCGCATTTTAGATGGTTTGTAGAGGAGTGCACTAAAATCGGTGTTCAAGTAATCGACAGATGTAATCTTACGATCATTAGAGCCAATAAGAAGTATCATGACCTACCACAATTTTTAGCAACGAATAAAGTACATATAGTATCATCGCTACCTTACTTCAGTAAGACTCGTACAGATAGTCAACGTGGAGATGGAGTTTTCGAAGATAGTATCCAAGCTCTCAAAGAGCTAAATGCTGTAGGATATGGTATGGAAGGATCAGGACTTCAATTGGATTTAGTTTATAATCCATCGGGTGCATATCTTCCTGGAGATCAACATACATTGGAGGCAGAATTTAAACGTCAGCTCAATCGTAAGTTTAATATCCAATTCAATAATCTATTTGTAATCACTAATCTTCCTGTGGCTAGATTCCTAGATTACCTGATAGAATCTGGCAACTATGAGCAGTATATGACTGAACTTGTAGAAGCCTTTAATCCTGCGACAGTGCAAGGCCTTATGTGTCGCAATACACTGTCTATCAGTTGGGATGGCTATATATATGATTGTGATTTCAATCAGATGCTAGACCTTAAAGTGGAGGCGAATAGTCTACATATTGACAATTTTGACATGAAAGCTTTGATGGACCGTAAAGTGGTAACTAATCAGCATTGTTATGGATGCACTGCAGGTGCAGGTAGTAGCTGTGGTGGAGAGGTGGCGTAAGGGTAAATAAAAATTACAATTAAAAAAATTTTAAACGCTAGTAGGCCTCAATAATACTTTGATTAAAAAAAGGAAATCCACTCAGTGAATTTCCCTTTTTTATTCTCTATCGAAATAGAAATTACTTCTTTATTACTTTTCTATAAAAGCCGGATCGTTTTCTGGTTTGACATATTCATCTTTATTCTTTCCACCAAATACAGATACTTTGACATATCTACTTGGATTCAATCTAAGGTCTTGTAACAGTAATGACAAATTCTTACTTGTCAATTCAAGATTATTATAAAGCGCTTTATCGTTTAGTAACTTAGACAATGTACCATTTCCACTATTCATCTTTGTGATCACTTCGTGGAGTTGCTTCACAGATAAATCTGCAGACTCCGCTGTCGTTGTAAGACTAGCCATTACGTCGTTAGCTCCATCTACTGCAATACTCATATTAGCTACTGTAGCCCCAAGATTAGCATTTTTCAAATCGGTAGAAACCGTATTAAGATTAGATAAGATGCTATTGACCTGTATATTATTCTTAGCAAGATTAGCAGTTACTGATTCCATATTGGCCATGGTCTTCTCTAGATTTGTGGAAGATCTTCTTACCAATCGATCCATAGAGGCAGTAAGCCTAGCCATATTCTCCATAGTAACTTGTAAGTTATTGATGGTTTTATTAATAGGATTATTAAGGTTTCCTTCTTCTCTAGCGTTGAGCGACTTAGTTACTCCATCTGTGATTTGAGTTACGTATTTACCCAAATCTTCGCCGGCTAGCATAGACCCTATCAGACCTCTTGATCCTCCTAATATTCTCTGTCCATCTTCTGCACAATCAGATCCTTTACAGATATTACCATATTCTAAAGATAACGATTTACCACCTACAAGACCATCACTAATCATAATTGCTTTTGTAGATTTAGGTAAATTAAATTCTCCATTCACATTATACTCAACAAACATCTCTTTGGTGTTGCTAGGATTTACAGTGATATCCGTGATAGCACCAACTTTCAGACCATTGACCAATACAGGTGATGAAACCGCTAACTGCGATACATCTTCAAATACCGATATGAATGTATAAGATCGAGAAAGCATTACCTCTCCTTTTACGAATTTGTATCCCCACACCATTCCTACAACAGTTACAATTGATAGCAATCCGATTATAGCTTCTCTTGACATATTTATCTTTGTTAATATTTCACTGCAAAGTTAGCATTATTGATTACTTACTAGTCTTTATGATGCTAATTGACAGCCTTCCGGTCAAAATTTTAAGATGTTGTAATGAAGATATAATCGAAATGATAACTATAGAATCAATAGTATGTTCCAAAAAGAAGCCACTTCATTTTACTTTAATACTTATTTAACAGCTATTTCGATTACTTCTAGCACTCATTCTTACTCTATTTATCGTTAGTCATATTAGTTGATAGATCATATTATCGATACCTTTACCCACATATTTAATGACTACAATTAATATTGAATAGAATCTTTTACATATTATTAATATTTATAATAATTAATCAGCTGTTAGTTGGTCAGAATCCGAATAAAGTGATTTCTACAGATACAGATACAGATAGCCTAGATGTACTCAAAGATACTATTCCTGTATTGATCGATACTCTAGAAATGTTAACCGATACTAGCGGAGTATTGGATAGTAACACAATTTTCAAACCCACTATTGATCCTAATATCACGATTTCTTCAGATTCTGTAGTTGATCAAGTGGTGTATGGTTCTAGAGATAGTAACTATATGGATGTAGTCAATAATCAGATACATCTATATGGGAACGCATTCGTTGAGTTTCAAGACATGAAGATCCAGGGTGCTTATTTGATATTTGATTTTAATACGAACATTGCTCATGCATTCAAAGAGGTAGATAGCTTGGGATTATACATGGATCGTCCTACTTTTACTAATCCTGATCAAGAGTTTAATTATCAAGAGCTAAAGTTTAATTTTAAAACTCAGAAAGGAATCGTATATGATGCTATATCCAAAGAAGGAGAGTTCTTCTTACATGGCAACAAAACTAAGTTTTTAAGTAAAGCAAACGACACTCTAAACTTAGATGATCAAATTTTCAATGAAAATGCAATCATCACAACATGTAATCACGAGCATCCTCACTTTGGTATTCGTTGTAGCAAACTTAAACTTGTTCCGGACAAACTTGCTGTACTAGGGCCTTCGAATCTAGAAATAGCTGGGATACCGACTCCACTTTTTCTGCCGTTTGGCTTCTTTCCATTATTACAAGGTAAATCTAGTGGATTAATATTTCCATCCGAATTTACTTATGATAAAGACCTAGGCCTTACTTTTAGAAATATCGGTTACTACTTCCCTATCAATCAGTATATGGATGTACGTGTATTGGGCGATATATATACCAATGGATCATTCGCTACACGTGTACAAAGCAGTTACAAAAAGAGATATGCATATACAGGAAGAGTCGAATTGGGTTACAGTCGTATCAAGAGAGAATCTAGTGTAGATGGAAGTGATGAATTGTCTACATCGTTCAGTCTTCAATTAAGTCATAGGCAAGATGCGAAAGCGCACCCGTACAGATCTATCGATGGATCGATCAATCTACAGTCTAATCAATATAGCTCTCGTACATTTAATGATTTTGATAATGTATTTGAGAACAAATTAAGATCTAATTTTGGATTTAGACATAGTATGCCAGGTACCCCTTTTTCCTTCTCTATGACACTCAATCATAGCCAAGATAATCGGACAAGAAAAGTAACAGTTACCTTACCCAACATCAATCTCAACATGAATACTATCTTCCCATTTAAGAGGAAGAACGTGGGATCTAATGATGAGAAATGGTTTGAAAAGGTAAATTTAAAATATAGCGGAGCCTTCAAAAATTTCGTACAAACTACCGACACGACCTTATTTACACAAGCTGTATTTGACGAAATGCAATATGGATTTTCTCACAAGGCCTCTACAGGAGCAAGTTTCAGAGTAGCCAAATACTTTAACGTAACACCTAGCGCGAGCTATGAAGAATTGTGGTATTTCCGCACTCTTGAAAATCAATATAACTCTGAGCTACTTTTTGATACTATATCAATAGACACTATACCTTTAACTGGGCAAAAAGTCGTAAATCAAGACACTACATTCGGAACTTTTAGTGAAAATATTGTTGGAGGCTTTGAAACCTTTAGAAAATTCAATTCAAATATCAATGTATCCACGCAGATATTTGGAACCAAAACTTTTCAGAAAGGATGGCTTCGAGGAATAAGGCACGTAATTAAGCCAACCATCGGTCTCAGTTATGCTCCTGATACTCGTGCAAAATATATAAGAGAAGTATCTACAGATCCCAATGAAAAATTTGTAGATCCCTTGGAGTACAATCCGTATCAAGGAGGAATATTCTCTGCCCCTCTCAGTGAAAAAGCAATGAGTTTCACTTATGGTTTCACCAATCAAATCGAAGCTAAATATTTCTCTAAAAAAGATTCGACAGAAAAGAAATTAAAGATATTTAATAATATTAACGTCAATGGCAATTACAATTTTGTACGCGATAGTTTAAAATGGAGCGACGTTAGGTTAAGCGGCAACACAACATTGATTAAGGATATTACTAATTTGAATTTTGCTGCGACGTACACACCATATCTCAAATCTGATAACCGTAGTATAAATGAGACAGTCTGGTCACGCAGAGGTAGGCTACTAGCCTTTGATAATTTTAGTGCAACTTTCAACACTAGATTGACTTTCAAGAAGCTAAAAGCAATATTCCAAAGTGACAATAAGTCGGATGATAAAAAGAATGTTAAAAAAGGAAATAAAACTAAAAACAAGATAGAAGCAGGTAGTATATACGATTTATTAGAAAAATTCAGTATTAATCATACCTATCAAGTCGCAGTGCGTAGAATAGACGAAGTAGATACACTAATGGTAAATGTACATAGTATACAACTAAGAGGACGCGTACAATTATCCAAAAACTGGGAGCTGACTGTAGGTAATATTGCGTTTGATATAAAAAATAAAAGCTTTATTTATCCCAGTCTAAATTTTGCTAGAGATCTACATTGCTGGAGAATGAACCTTAGTTGGATTCCTGCACGTGGTGTATATGGCTTTTTCATTGGTGTTAAATCAAACCAACTTAGCTTCCTTAAGGCTGACTATAAACAGAACAATCCCAATCGATTTTTCTAACGAATTAGATATTTACATCCGTAGCAAAGTATTATATATACTTACGAAAAATTGCTTTTAATAAAATTTATATGTTTGCATTTCAACATCCTTCCTTTTGCTTCAGTATTAACCTTATGTTTATCTTAAATCTATTTGCTTAGAAAAACTCAATTAAACGCTTTTTGAAAATAGAAAAAAGAATAAATATTTGAAATAATCCTATTACTAGAAGAATAGAAAAATAGGAAATTAAACCTAATAGATGATATTTTAGAGAGACCTCACTAAATTGGTTTAAACGATAAACCCATAATTACCCGTAATGATCTTCGATTTAGAGAGTCCAAAATGAAGATAAAAGTTGTACATATTTTTTGATAAAAATTGTACCCGAAGTCGGAGTCGAACCGACACGCACATAAGTGCACAGGATTTTAAGTCCGGCGTGTCTACCAGTTCCACCATTCGGGCATAC